>SCPN01001656.1_pt1 | contig 258315 bp, 325 predicted proteins | sample 6106831 | NCBI WGS metagenome assembly SCPN01 (sample SAMN10720447, study PRJNA508395) | human gut metagenome | isolation source: Participant 1, 0 month
ATAGAAACGAGGTTTCATTGTACTCATGAAATGGTGACTTGTCACCTTTCTCTACATCAATAATTGCCCTTTCGCCAACTCTATTTTCTATATATTTAATAATTGTATCGATGGTTATATACCCTTCACTAGCAAGATTGATTGGTCCACTATAATTTTGTGCTGCAATCCAGGGCAAAAATTTTCCCACTTCCGTATCTCTTATAAAAGTAAATCCTCTTGCAACATCATCAATACTCATTGGTATATGTTTTACAATATGTTGGCAATAATAATATAATCTATCTGTTTTCGTAACATATGGAATCCTAACTGTAACACCATTAATATGATTATATTTTTGATACAATACTCCTTCCGCTTGTCTTTTTCCCACAACATATCCAGCCGTAGTATCCACCAGCTTCATAGGATTTGTTTTTGGATCAAAATCTTCCTCTCGCAAGTCAATTTTTTTATCTTTATAAGCCTCAACACTAGAAAGTTGAATATATCTTCCACAGGAAATTGCGTTAAGAACATTATCAACATAATTTGAGGACAATATGCAAATTGTCAATACTACATCAAAATATTTACCTTTTAATGCTTTATATACACTTTCTCTGTTAGAAACATCCATGACAATTCTATTTACATCTATTCCAAATGCATCCTTTTTTCTTCCTCTGGTTGCAATATATACATCATTTCCCAATGCAATTAATTGTTTTACAAGTTGCACACCCATAAATCTTGTACCACCGATTACCAAGACCTTTTTGCCTGAGATTGGTGCCTTTGCTGATGATGTCAATGCAAAGTATTCATCTTTTCCACAGCTTTTAGGATTTTCCGTCACACTATCTCTAGCCCATGCGCAATCTCTTCTAACAATTTTTGCAGGATTTCCTCCGATGGAGCAATTATTAGGGAATTGACCTTTTACCACACTTTTGGCACCTACAATGCTTCCATTTCCAATATTCGTTCCGTGCATAATAAATGCACCCTTTCCAACCCATACATGCTCTCCAATTATAATTGCATTGCGATGTGACGGCTGTTTTTCTGACGCAAATTAATATTTTTTCTCTGTCGAAACATCAAAAATTGTATGTCCATCCCCAGCCCATAAATCTATATCATGTGAGAACATGCTGTCTCTTCCAATGATAATTTTTTTGCCTGCATTTGCATGAAGTTCAAGATTTGTTTCAAATGTACACTCTTCATTAATCAAAATCTGACCTGCACTAACTATTCTATAAAGAGCATTGGTTAATCTACATCCTCTTCGAATAATAACTTCAGACTTTCCACTATATGATTTTGTAATAAAACGATTCTCGCCATTAAATCTGCATTCTTTTTCTATTTCAATATATGTACCAGCTAATAAATCAAATGACATATTGGAGCTTCCTGTTACTTTATCTCCAATAATAATATGATTATTGCATCCCCGAAACACTATTTTTTTTATTATTCCGGTATAACCTTCAATCGTATTACCATATGCATCCGAATATCTTCCCTTTGACAAATCAAACTCATTTATGACAATTGGTTTATGATACCTGCATATAAAATCCTGAAGATTATTATAACCATACTGCTCTAGCAGTGCATAGGTATCTGCAGCATTTTTCGGATCAAAAGCTACTATATAGAAGTCACTGCTTCCATCTTTTATCTTAGAAACCGGGAAAACTTTTTCATTATCCACTTTTGTTTCTGACTTTGCAATTGAAAAAGCAACCTCTAATCCAAAATATTTTTTTAATATTTCTTCAAATTTGCGGGATTGTATCCATGTAACAATTTTTCTTCCATTGCTATACCTTGCCGCCGCCTCTGCAAGATAATAATATTCATGATAATTTTCCGGTAATTTTTTGTCCAGTTCCTGCTTGTAATATTTGTAAATCTGATTATAATAACATCCTTTTGTTAAGGATGTAAAATCCATTCTGTCAAAATACTCAAAAAATTCTTCCCTGTTTTTATGAAGACGATACGGTCCTTTTATAATATGGTTTCCTCGGATTGCGACCTCCAAAGGTTCTTCCTTTACCTTTTTCATGCCAGACTTTAATTTTTCAAAAAATTCTTCTGCTTTTTTATTATTTACCAAAACAACAGATGTACCCTTTAAGTCAGACATTTCTTCATCATATTTTGGAATGCCCCAAAAATCTCCTATTGTTAAATCTCCCTGTCTCGGCAATTTATTAGATACACATTTTCCACAAGTTGTATTTTTCGAAATAGATTTTAAATATGCTATAAAATACATATCAGACTCTAAAGGCTTCTGATACGTTGTTCCATCTGTAAAGTACGCATTGATTCCAGCATGCCATCCCCACGGCGTCTTTTGTTTAAATTCTAATCTATTTAATTTCTTCGCTCCTAATACATCATTATGATATTTTTCAAATACTTTTGAAGATGTAATTCCATGGCACAATAAATCAATTGTATAAAGATTTGCATACTCCTGTCCTAAATAAGAATATAAACCTGCAACCTGACAAGGCATTCCAGTAAATAACACCATCTTGCCATCCTTTAACAATTTTTTTATTTCAGGGTACACTTTAGCCGCGTAACTCTGCATATATTTTGAACCGCGTAATCGCCACAAATCTCCTATATTGTTTATGATAATATGTTCTACTTTATAATCCTGCTCGTATGCAGCTCCAGCAACGTATCCTCCCTGCTCAATTACATACTTTGCAGCTACTGTGAACATTCCTCCTGAGGAACTTATTTCTCTTATTTCATCTGACGCCATCATTGCATAACATTTCGGTTTTGCTTCATTTTTATACACCGGATTTTCCGATGTACATTTTTTCAAACATATGCCACATTTCACACATTTTTCGCTGTCAATCTCCGGAACCAGAAATCCCTCATTGTTATATTTAAGATTTATGGCATCTTTCGGACATACCTCCTGACATGCCCCACATCCTGAACAATTTTTCTCATCTACAACTTTATTTACCGTCCGGCTATTATATAGTGCCTTGTCTAAATGATTTTTTAACCAGGCAATTGATTCTTTTCTTTTTTCCAAAATAACTTCATTTACAGAAGTATAATCAATATTGACATTAAACCCTGCTTCATTAAATTTGCTAACAAAATCCTCCGGTTTTTCAATCATTCTGTCAAGTAATCCAAGTTCTCCCAACAGAAATGGGAAACGTGCCCCTCCGCGTCCCACATTTTTCATTACTACAAACGGTTTTTGGAAAATAATTGAAAAACAAGTTCCATGAAAGGAATCGGTTAACACATATTGAGAATTTTTGTATAAATATAACCACTCATTCACTGTTGGATCAAGTTCATAAGAAACCAGTTCTGAGGAGATTTTTAACCTTTCTTTAAAACTTTCTTTATCCCCACTCTCATTAAATACAACAATTACTTTTTTCTGAGTTTCTTCCGCTATTTTCTGAATACTTGCTCCAATTTTTTCATTTGGATCCAGTATATATGCAAATATGTAGTCTCCCTCAACTTTAAAATCCGATGCCTCTGCAATGAGTTCATTATATTTCTCAACTGGGCATAAAAAAACTGGATCTGACAATAATTCTGCCGAAATGCCAAATTCATCCTTGCATATTCTCTGAGAAAAATCGTCTCTAACAGATATACCATCAAAACGATGTAAATTACGATCTGTTCTTATCTTTTCATCCTCTGGTCCAATATATTTATCCTTTCCAAAGGATGTTGCATATGCAATTTTCACTTTATCGTCTGCGACAAAATCAAAAAAATAGGATTGTCCATAAGGACGGCTTAAGTTATAGTTCCACATCTGGTCAGAACCTAAAACAAACGCTGAAAAGTTATTATTCAACTCTGACAATCTATTAATCGGTAATAAAGGGGTCACCTCGTATCTATCCCTTGCAAATTTTAATGGGTGAGATCTATTAAGTGCATCAATATCGATTTCTCTCCCCAGTGGATTTCTTATCATTGCATACGTGTAATTCAAGCTTTCCAGCACACGTGTCAATGCATAATAAGTAATAATACTTCCATAATTATTTCCATACCACAAACCATATACTGCTACATCATATTTATCTTTCATATCATTTATCTCCTTATCGCAAGTAACCATCCCAGAAATCAACCCCGGTAATTTGTTTCTTTGCATTTTTATAAGCTTCAGTAACTTTTTCCATATTCTTATTATAATTTCTTCTTATTTCCCGATATCTCTTCATTAACCTGAGATACTCGCTTCTTGAGCGGTATCTTAAAACTCCAGTCTGATTATGAGGGTTCACTGCCAGTACTACATCATGTCTGTACTGTTTCTCCGGTATGTCAAACCAATCATATGCTACAACTGCCGGCTCATGGTTCATCATGAATTTCGGTAACAGTTGCCAGTTATGTGTCTTAAAATAGCGTTTCAATTTTCGCTTTGAGAACAATTTTCCCTCATAGAATTTATAAATCTTATCATAATCAACGTAGATATCTGCGAAATTCTGCCGTATATCAACCAATGGTTTTACCCTTGAAGTCTGCTGTTTCATAATTGTTTCGCCTTCCGGCTTCATGAGAAACTCCGGACCTTTCAGAAAATCATCCACTGCGTCAAGCAGCAAATCACATCCGACATAATTGTAACGGCTTATCTCCTTGTCAAATATATCTTTTATTCGTTTCAAATAATCTACTTCAGGAGTTACACCACTTGTCGCCTGAATAATCAGACTGTTTCTATGTACCTGATAAAATTCCATCGGCATATTAAATTTTGTGACAAATCCCATATGCCATATGCAGATGCCGTTCATCGTTATAAATTTAGCATGATTCGCAATGGAAAACTCTACATCATCTCCACGGATAAACAGTGGCAGTGATAATCTGTCTAAGCTTAATTTGGTTCTCGGAATACAGCAATACCACCATCCTGCATAATTGTTTGGCTGGTCTTCGTATATTTTTTCATTTAATAAAACAGAAGTTGCCAAATGCATTTCCATGGATGGTTTTCTTGGTCCATAGGTTCCATCTTCACTGACAAAGCCTACGTCTTCATGCTGTACGTGCATTTTTTCATAATAGAGCATCGCACCGCTGATAAAATGATCTCTATATTCCGGCTTTAAGCAGCGTAACAGATTGTATGTTCTGATAATGCTCTCCGGCAAAATTTTTACATCATCATCCATGAGAAGCGCGTGAGTTGCATTAAATGTCTCGTCCCGAAGCGTTTCAATCATTCCACGGGTGTAACCACCGGAGCCTCCGACATTTGGATTCTGATAGATATGAATACATTCCCCATTCCATTCTTCTGCGTTAAGAGTTCTTCCGTTATCAATTACCCTGACAAATATATGATCTGCGATTTCTTCATCCGAATAGATAATCTCATTTTCGATAAGTCTCAGATTACGGGTAATAAAATCTTCTTTTCTGAATGTAACCGTTACCAATGAGAGTTCCACTTCATTCATCTTATCTGTACTGATATCAGCCAGATAACTTCCCTCATAGATTGAAATATCTGAATATGCAAATACCTGAAATGATACCACTTGACTTTTTACATCAAAAGGAATCGGAATCAGTATTGTCTCTGTTTCATCACATTCATAATAGTTTTCCGATAATACCTCTTTTTCTATTATGTTGTTATTCATGTAATGTCCAAATAACTGTATTCCTAATGTTCCTTTAACCTTCAGTTGTAAATATGCATGGTCAATAGCCGTATATTTCTTCCATTTTTCCAAAGAAAAAGCATTAAAATATGTAAAGAATTCGGTTTGCTGATCTTTTTTCAGGCAATGTGCAGACTCATATATATTATGACTGAATCTGTCTCCTCTGTAAAACATATGCCAATGCTGAATTAATTCATTTTTTGGAAACAATATGTTCTGTAATTTCATCATTTTATCCATCACTAACTCTCCCCTATTCCAGACATTTACCAAGCCACTCTTTTGAATGCTCTATGAAAGCCTTTAATTTATAATCTACAACTCCATATTTTATTGGTTTTTTATATAAATAGCTTTTTTCTTTCACATCATCTTCTACGAAGATAATCCGTTCTTCCAGTCCCAGCTGCTCTAAAGTAGAGATAACCTCCAACGATTTCTTTTTATTTCTCGATAAAATTGCAATAAAAGGCTTCTTATATACAATTGCGAGATGAACGATTGCATTCGAATCTGTTATCACTAATGAACTTTTTTGAATAAGCTCGATATAATTATCAATGCAAAGCTCTTTAATATTATAATTGGCTACACGGTATCTTACTTTCTCTTCTGCCAGGCTCACTACTTTTTGTTTTTGTATATCCGGTTCCTCAATAAAGCTTGCTATGAATAATCCTTCTTCTTTCCCATTATCGGTATAACTGAATTTGTCACTTAACAAAATTGGATTGCATACACGCTCACAGGAAACATCAAATTCCATGTTTAAAATATTCAGGGTATTGTCATCCGCTACGGATATTGCATTGTATGTTTTCATCCCATAAAATATGCCGCATTTTTTGGTCCTACCGAGTAATCACAATCTTCTCCAAAAGACGGAGCATATGCTATTTTCTTCAACTGTGGAATAATCTGTTGGAAAAAAGTATCTTCCACTTTCTCATCTTTACAAAGCCGCCATCTATTTGATGCCCCTGTGATAAACGCATAAAATGTTGAATAATATTCTTCCCTTGTCATCCTTAAATTCATCCCAGCCACCATACAGCAACGTTCCTTTAAGTATTGGTACCCAAAAGATTTTTCATCCAAATACCTGTCATTCACCACACAGTCATATCCCAGTTCTTCTAAGGTTTTGTACAAGGCATATGTAGATAAAACCTGACCAAGATCATAAGAATTATTAATTGTGTCCAATAAAATATTCCTTTTTTTTCCCATTTTCATTTTCTCCTAATTATGTTGTGATCTATATGCAGCACACACAATGTCCGGATTACCAACCATTTGAAGTTTTCCTTTTTCAATCCAGACAACCTTTGTGCAGTTCTTTAAAATAGTGCCTATTCCATGAGATACCATCAAAACCGTACTTCCACCATGAATTAATTCCTGCACTCTGCTGAGACTCTTTTTTCTAAAGAATTCATCTCCAACAGAAAGGACTTCATCAAGAATCAATATCTCTGCTGCATCTCCGACAGTTGCAATTGCAAAGCCTAACCGGCTGACCATACCGCTTGAAAAATTCTTCACTTTTTCATCCATGAATCCATCCAGTTCAGCAAAGGAAACTATTTCATCATAATGTAAATCAATAAACTCCTTTGTATATCCGATGATTGCACCATTTAAATATACATTTTCTTTTGCAGACAATTCCATATCAAATCCTGCACCCAGTGTCAATAACTGGATTTTTTTCTTATCAACAACAACCTCACCACTTGAGGGATTTAAAGCACCGGATATTATTTTTAACAGAGTAGATTTTCCAGAGCCGTTTGTACCAATTATTCCGACAATCTCGCCCCGATAAATATCAAAGCTTACATGATCAAGAGCCTTTAGTGTACGATAATTTACCTGATGTTTTATTAATTGAATGATATACTCTTTAATTCCCGAAGTGCTTAATGTAGGTGTTTTATACACCATAGACACATCATCTACCTTAATAATTGGTTTTTCTGTCGTCATATCAGACTCATCATTCACATCTTCTGAACTGATTTCTTCACTGTCCTTTATATTGTTTTCAAGTTCCTCTTTGCTCAAATCCAGCAATTGAAGCTCGTCAGATTTTTTCTTTTTATCCTTGAAACTTTTCCTTTCTTGAAACGCAAAAAAGATTACAGCAAACAGCAATAGAAACCCAACAATGATACCTAAACCTATTTTCCAGACCGGAGTACCCGCTGTCGTATTCTCCGTTGTCATGAATACCTCTGTGTTACTTTCCTCAGTTTCAGTTTGTTCCTCACTGCTAATATCAGTTATGTTTTCCGTTGCTTCAATTACAGTTTCAGTAACTTGCTCCATAGGCGACTGTTCTTCTTCTACCTCTCCTACTGTATCCTCGCCTGACAAATTCACCTGAACATTCTGGAGATTTTCAATATCAAAATTCTCTCCCGTTTCTGTCAATGCCGTTGCACTCGTAATCTGAATATCTGCCATTCCGCCGCTTAAGGCTTCAAATGTCAGCCATAGTTTCGTCTCATCTGATGATGTTGTTCCATCGAACGTCAATATTCCATTCTCTTCATCATTGTTTCCAAAGTCGTCTGTATATCTAAGTCTCTTCTCATCATATTTGATTTCAATATGATATTGTGATATTGCGGTATCTCCCCTGATATATATTCCAACCGGGAAATCTCCTCCGCTCTCTCCCTCATAACTCTCTGATCCAAATGTTACGGTTGCATTTGCAGCATATATCCTCATTGGAAGACATCCTATTAACATCAGAAATATAAGGCATGCTATATTTATTCTTATATGATTTCTTTTTTTGTGCATAAATTATATCCTCTGCATTACATCATTTTGTTTTTTATTGAATACGATCCATCCAATTATACAGCTCAGCACTGCCGCTATCGCCAATTTTATCCATGCTGTATAATAAGGTACTCTTCCATATACCATACACTCTCTTGCAATATAAATAGACATATATACCGGATTATAGCCGATTAAGGTCTGTAATTTTTCTGGAAGAGAAGTTACCGGATAGAAAATTGCTGTAAGATAAAGCAAAATTCTTAAAAATACGCTATATAAATATTTAATATCTGCAAAGAATACATATAAAATGGATAATATATATCCAACCCCTGTTACAAACATCAGTGTTAAAAGAACATCTAACGGAAACAGCAGCATTGTCCACGATGGTTTTGTGCCAAACGCAAATAATATGATTATATATGGTACACACGAATATCCGAAATTAACCAATGCTGTGTACATTCTGGACAACACAAAGGTCTGTCTCGGCAGCTTCGCTTTTATAAGCAATGTTTTATTATCAACCAGTGCTGACATTGCATGATTGGTTCCGTCGCTAAATAAAGTCCAAAAGATACTACCGGTCAAATAGTACAATGGGAAATTTTCAATTGATCTTTTAAACATATATGAGAAAACCATTGACATTACAATCATCATCAGCAACGGATTTAACACGCTCCATATGATTCCAAGATAACTTCTTGCATATTTTCTCTTTATTTCCCTAGATGTCAGCTCCTGAATTACGAAGAAATACTGTTTTCTATCCGAAAAATTTTCATTAAAAAAATCAAGCTGTCTTTTTACTTTTTTTCCTATTTTTCTCCGCTTTCTTACAAGCCAAAATGCCAATCCACCAATTATACATCCAAGAACAAGTATTAAAATGAAATATAAAACTAATTTGAAAAAATCAGATTTGCTTGTAGTTTCTTCATTTGCCTGTGTATTTTCCCACTTAACCAGTTCCCCTGTTGTCGTATATCTATAATAATCTCCGCTGCCATTTTGATTAATTGCATAGAAAACTGTATTATCCTGCATCTCTTCCATGGTGAGTCCATCCGGAATATTTTCACAAGCCCCTAATGACATGATGTAATACTTCTGGTCATTTGAAGTAATCTCACTGACAGGATAGAAATTAGCAGTCTGACTGTTGAATGCATAGATTGAGAAATTTTCATCACCATCCATGATCAGCATAACACGAACATTTCTTGCCTGATCACTAAAAAATGTCAAGGACTCTCCTGCATAGCTATCTGTCACTAATTTATAATCCCATAAATCAATCTGCGGGGTATAATCAGCAATATCCACTACATATAAAAGCTGATTCCCTTTTTTTATACTTCCAACAACTGGAACATCCGTCTCTAAACCATATGTATCAGATGATGTCTGTGTTTCCTCTTCATCCATAAGCTGCTCAAAAAATGATTTTTCTCCGGTATCTGTTCCATCTACATTTATAAGCAGTGTTTCCTGAGAACCCATTGCGTAGCTTTCTGCTTCTTCACCATTTGAATAGATTTTTGCACCTTTAACTTTTAATCCTGCATTTCCACCACCTATTGCTTTGAATGTAATATTGTCATAGGTTATTTCATTACCAAAACCAGTTCCCTCAAGCGTAATTACGCCATCTTCTTCTGCCTCAGCTCCTGATACATACTCCAAGCGTCCTGTATCATATTGAAGTTCAACTTTATAAACACCAATATTTCCATCTGCTTTAATCGTTACTTCTATCTCAAAGGTGTCATCCATATTTACTGAATAACTATCTTTCCCGAAAGAGACAACTGCGTCTGCAGCATAAACTTTTCCTCTGTCAGAAATGATTAATATAAAGGCAACAGCCATTATAAATAAAATTTCAACGATTTTATTCTTCTTTTTCATTTTGTAACTCATATATAATATTACTCTCTATTTTCTTTTTAATTGTTTACGCAAGAATACAAAATACTTATATATTCTGACATGTAAAGACTCCAACTGCGCTTTTCTGCCAGTGTCCTCACTTTTATTTTCTCTGAATTCAGCTTTTACAATGCTTCCCTCCAGCCAAGCACTTTCATATAATGTTGCTTTTCTCACACCAGATACAATCATCATTCTTCTCAAAAATCTTTGATTTCTTATCTGTTCCCATGTTAGCTCAGCCGCTGTTTTTTTGTAGTTGCCATCAATTACATCATCCGAAAAAAGATTATCACCATAAGCTTTTACCTCAACAATAGACGGTTCTGACATAAATAGATAAAATAATTTTTCTATTGTTCCAATATCTATTGTATTTTTTTCCTTTTCGAAAGATATTTGCGCCAACAACATTTGTAATGCCTCGATGTTTTTTTTCATTTGATCTGCATTTGGATTATGTGCATCATTCATAACTGGCGCATACCCATTTTCTACCTTATCATATGATTTGGTCATACCCTCCAGCGACGACACAATTGTTTCGAAAAGTGAATTGCTAAAGCAGCTTTTTCTCACTAATCCGCTCTCCGGTGAGAAATAATATGAATGAAATTTTTCATGAGAACTTCCAGTAGGATATTCATACATACCAAAATAGCACCCCTGCACCTCAATATCAGGATTCACACTTTTTACCAGTGCCTCAATGGAACATTGTAGTGTTCCGATCCAGCCACTATCCACAAGCAAATATTCGCTGTTATCACATAAACCTTCCTGTTTTAAATAACCAACCGTGTTTTCATATGCGTCAACCGAATGTCTTTGTATGTACATACGAATTAATTTGCTTTGTCTTATTTTTTCTCTGAGTTGAATCACTTGCTGATAATTTAATATGGTATCTTTTTCTTTGTTTAATTCCAACTCATTTAATATATTTTGACATTCCTCATCAGTCAATGCCGCTCTACGCAATATTTTCAAGGGTGTAACATCAATTCCACCAACGCAAATACTGTCGATGCTTTTCTCCATATTGAAATGATATCCCGGCAACCGCATAGAGAAACGTGACACATGCAAATATTTACACTCTATATTTAAGTGTTTTTGTTTAACGATTTCATTTGCAATCAAATACATCTGATAACCGTCTCTGCTTAAAAAATAAACTCTGCTTTTATGAAGCCTTACTGCTTCATCTAAAACCCACTCTGTAAAACCAACAAGTGCCGGAGCTATCACCATAAGATAAAGTTTATTATCGATCGGCATCTCTGCATTTTTCATTTTTAAATTCTGATAAAATGTTGTTGCTATCGCTCTTTTAATAATTGGTGCTGCCTGCAGAATATCAAAATATTGTTGCTGTCTGAACTGATTTATATTATTACTCTCCATCTCCTGTACCTGTAGGCTGTCCCTCTGAAGGATTTTCTGTTTCTGTTGGTGTTTTTTCATCCGTTGACGGTTTTTCTTCTGTTCCCGGTGTCTCCGTTGACGGTTTCCCTGTTGATGGCGTCTCTGTTCCTGGTGTTTCCGTTGACGGTTTCCCTGTTGATGGCGTCTCTGTTCCTGGTGTTTCCGTTGACGGTTTCCCTGTTGATGGCGTCTCTGTTCCTGGTGTTTCCGTTGACGGTTTCCCTGTTGATGGCGTCTCTGTTCCTGGGTTTCCGTTGACGGTTTCTGTTGATGGCGTCTCTGTTCCTGGTGTTTCCGTTGACGGTTTCTCTGTTGACGGTGTCTCCGTTGACGTTTTCTCTGTTGATGGTTTCTGATCCGTTTTTCCGCCTGTCGATGATTGATTTGTCTGTGACGACTGACCTAAGCCACTCGATTGCGTTGTTGAATTTGACTGGCTGCTTTGTGTTGACTGTTTTGTATTTGTGTTCTGTGCAGCCGGAGCTGTCTGAACTGTCTGATTTGCAGACGTATTTTGAGTCTCTTGCTGTATCTTCTGAGTTGCCGTCTTGCCTACATCATCTGTCTTTTGCTTCTCAGTCTTTTTTCTGCCTCGTTTTCATCGCTCTGCTTTACCTTATCAGCCTTAACGTATGCGACACGACCACTGTAGGCTATCTTGCACCACTTTTCATCATCAGATAATGCAATTACACTTATATTTTTCCCTTTTTTCAAATTTCCAACTACTGTTGCCTCTGTATCCGGTTTACTATATACATCAGCATTAGCTGCAAGTTCGCGTGTTTCTATTTCCTCATTTCCATCAGCTTCCTGTTCTTCAGTTGTGACTATTTCCTGCTCAGCCTCTGTTTCAAAAATCGTCATCTCTCCATCGTTATTCAAATTTATCATCTGTTCATATTCAGTAGATGCCACTTTCTCATTATCTGCTTTGCACGCTGTCAGCTGTGTTGCCAAACTCAAAGCTATCAATGCCATAACTGCTCTTTTCTTCATAATCTTTTTCTCCATTCCAATATCTATTTTGCTGTATTGATGATTCTTTACGTTTATACCATGCCAATAACCAATATGGAATCGCGCATGCTGCAATCGGTCGTAAAACATATATCCATCCCTTTGGGAGTAAAATACCCAAGGCTTTAAAATTACGATATCTGCATTTTGCCTCATTCCATCTATGGCGAAAACTACGCTTTTTGTAGGAATCTTTATTTTCTCGATAAGCCAAAAGTTTATCCTGTATATTAGCACCCTTTAATCCTGCCCTGCGCAGCCTCATAAATATCTCATAGTCTTCACAGCGAAGTGTCTCTTTGGACGCAACATATCCCTCATTTGTATCAAAAATAGATGCCCTGTACATAACTGTCGGATGTGCATATGGTGAGAATCTCAGATAATCCTGCTCTATAGGGAATTCCGGCATTTTGCGCTCTCCCCATACTCCATTCTGATCAAACACATCAATATTGCAGCCAACCCATGAATACTCCTGATATTTGTCCAAAAATTTTTTTTGTTTCATTAATCTTTCCGGATATGAAATATCATCTGCATCCATTCTTGCAATATATTTTCCCTTTGCCTCATCTATACATGCATTCAGCGAAAATGCCAATCCATGATTTTCATCCTGACCGATCAATTTAATTCTTTCATCCAGTCCTTCTACCTCCCTGAGTAGTGTTGCTGCCTCCGGGCATGAGCCATCATCATAAATAATAAACTCAAAATCTTCAAATGTCTGGTGTAAAATAGAATTTACCGCCTCCATTAAAATATCCTTATTCAATTCATTATAAACACCCATGATGACAGAAATCTCTGGCATAACTCCCCTTTCCAGCAACTATGAAATTCTTTTATCCATAGTTGAATAAATTCTTTCCATAGTTCTAACTGTTTCTTCTGTACTAAATTGAATTACTGACTCTCTGCAATAATCCGCTAGTTTTTTTCTATATTCAACATTTGAATAAACTTTATCGATAGCTGCCACAAATGCATTCCGATCGAATGCATCGCATATCAATCCATTTTTATCATTATGCAAATATTCTCTTGTTCCTCTGTTATCTGCAACAATGAGTGGCACTCCACATGCAAGCGCCTCTATTGCGGCAATCCCCAACCCCTCACGGATAGAAGGGAATGCAAACACATCAGCGGTCTGGAGTATTTCATTCATATCTGTTCTGAAGCCAATCAATTGCACCTGCTTCTCTAATTTTTTTTCATGAATCAGTTTTCGTAATTCATCTTCATCTGGTCCATTTCCGCATATAGTATAATATATATCTTTTTTGTTTTCCACTGCAATTGCTTCAATTATAATTTTTTGATTTTTATTTTTATTCAGTTCTGCAGCTGTAACGATATGAAAAGCATTATTCGGTATTCCCAATTCTATTCTTTTCATGGAAGCCATTTCTGGCATCGGGCGAAATTTATCCAAATCTACCCCTACACCATGTATTTGCTCAACTGTTCCATTTTTTTTTAATTTGAATCTGTCTTTTACACAACAATAATCTTCTTTATTGATGGTTATAAGTGTATCCGTCCACCGTGCCAGCAGCTTTTCAACTGGATAAAATAAAATCCAATTTAAAATTGGAGCACCTTTATAAAAATGAAGTCCATGCGCAGTGTATATAACATACGGATCTGCTTTACTGTAATGTGCGGCGATTCTTCCCGCAACGCCTCCCATCGGATTGTGACAATGTATCGCCGTTATATTTTCTTCATCAATAATTTTAATTAACTGCTTAATTGCCCTGCAATTCATTATAATCTGTGCCGGACTTTTCTCTATATCGATCTGATGCAGAATAATTCCCTGTTGTTTCAATTCTTTTTCATCAAAGGTATAAATCGGTTTTTTTAAATTTGATGCATAATGTATCTCATAACCCATGTTCTGCATAATTTCCACATCATTTTTTTCAAATTGTGGTAAAAATCCGCTAATCGTTGTTATGTATAATATTTTTTTCATCTATTCTTCATCCAACACACTTTCTATTAAGCTTTTAGCATTTTCTACATCCTGATCATTTGGAATCATAACATAGCATGTTGTTCCTGGCATAGAATATGTCGTTGTATGCTTTCCTGTTCCTGTTACTGTATAACTGTCAATTGTCCACGTAACATCATTAGATAACTTATATTTAACCAAATCGTATATCACATTAGATGGAATATCTGTCATAACACAATCAGCAACTTCATCTAATATTTCTCCATATTTTGCTAATATACTTGGAGATGTCATTTTATTTATAACTGCTTTTATCACTTCCATCTGATTAATACCCCGCTGAACATCCCCAGCAGCAAAGGCATGTCTCTCACGTGCAAATGCTAATGCTTCTAGTCCCGAAACATGATTGTATCCTACTGTATAATGTTTTATCGGATCAACAGTAAAATCATATTCCGAGTATACATCAATTCCTCCAAGCGTATCTATTATCGCCTCAAACCCACTAAAATTCATACGCACATAATAATCAATATTTATTCCGTATAAATTTTCTATTGCTGCCTCTGAACTTTCTACCCCATATAATCCAGCATGTGTCAATTTATCATTTGCCCCTTGATTTGGCAGATACACATAATAATCTCTCGGTGTATTAACAAGCTGGATATGTCCCGTTTTCATATTGACAATCGCAAGAATATTTACATCGCTTCGGCTTCTCGCATTCACAGCCCCCCACATATCAATTCCACTAATATATATTACAAAAGTATCTTCATCTGATGACAGAAAATATTTTTCTTCTGTACTGTCCACATCAGTAACATCTCCACGTACTTCAACCTGAATTTCTGCAGAATATGTATATAATTCCCTTATTCTATCTGAGAAATCTTCATATCCATCCTGATCAGATATGATATCAACATATGCACTATTCATAATAATTGCTCTTTCTGTTCCATTTAGTAATGCATCTGCCATAAACAAAATATTATTATATGCTTTATATTGAACTTCTGTTGCCACAGTACCATCAATTACTGACATAACCTGATCTGCTGCATTATCCGATTCTAAATATCCAACAGATGCCCCCTCTATATCTCTAAGTTCATTTGCATTATCATCTGAGCTGACAAATACCGACATCTGAACCACTTCAAGTCTTGAATCCTTTGCTACATTATTTAATGTCATGTCTAATTTTCCTATTGCAATTAATCCATACAGAAGACCTATTGTTATCAAAACAGATATTATTGCAAAAATAATTGCAGGAATGCTCTTTTTAGTCGAAAAAAAAGTTCCAATATTTAATATCAGAATTATAATTGTATATAATATCAAATATATTATTGGAACTACACCCATTGTAAATAATTTCACACCCAAAGCCACTGCTATGATTATTTGAAACGCAATTAGAATATAATCTATTTTTTTTATTATGCTTTGTTTTTTCTTATTTTCCTCTAACATTTCTCCACTCCACAAAAAACTAGCTTCAAATCTTATTTTTATTAAACTTATTTAATAATACACTTACACTTGTCTTATGTCAATTACGCAAACTGCCATATTTTTACATTTGTTTCTTCTATATTTACGCATTTTTATAAATTTTATTGGTTAGTTTTACTTATTTCCCATATGATTTTCTTATCCATTTGTTTTTCATAGTTTCTCGCTAAAATTTGTTTAAATCATCATTTATATTCATGTTTTAAACACCATTTATAATACACATCTCATTTGATTATGTCAACAGAAGAAACTTACAGTTTATTAACATACCTCTCTCATTTTTTATTCAGCTTCGCATTTAAAACGTATCTTGTACTTTCCTTTTAAACTCGCCTTTAAATTACGTTTCCATTGTGTTCTTTTTCTACGTTTTTTTCGCAAGAATATGATACAGAGAATCACACACAATAAGAAACAAATGAGAAAGGGGAGTTTTTATGAACCGAAAAAGAGAAGCATATGACCGTTTAGCCGTTGGCGACCGCATTCGAAAAAAAAGAGTCCAGTTAGGATTTTCACAGGACGAGGTTGCCGAGAGAATAGACCGTGCACCGAAATACTGTTCAGACATCGAGCGTGGCACCTGTGGAATGTCCACAGAAACAATGCTTGCGATTTCTGAGTGTCTCGACATGAGCCTTGATTATATGATGTTCGGGGAACAGACAGACGAAGAGGCAAGACGGCAGGAAAATGATGAACTTGCAGTGATCCATATTCTTTCCCGCTGCTCCAAGCAACAGCGTGATTATGCAATCCGGCTTTTGAAATTATATATTGCATCTATGCAGATTTCCCAGAATCCGTTATAATGAACCATGCGCCCGGTAATTCCAGGCAAATTTTTTTAGAATAAGAGGTGCACAAAATGGCTCTTGATGGATTTGTAATTTCCAATATCGTATATGAATTAAACCAGACAATTTTAAACGCAAAGATCAGCAAGATTGCGCAGCCGGAAAACGACGAACTGCTCTTCACCTGTAAAGGAAGTAACGGACAGTTCCGCCTTGCCATGTCCGCAAGCGCATCCCTGCCTTTTCTATATCTGACGGACCAGAATAAACCAAGCCCTATGACTGCGCCAAACTTCTGCATGGTACGCAAGCATATTGCCAATGGCAGGATCGTAAAGATTTACCAGCCGCATATGGAACGTATCATTCACTTCGATATTGAACATCTGGATGAAATGGGCGATCTCTGCCAGAAAACGCTGATTGTAGAGCTGATGGGAAAACACAGCAATATCATTTTCTGTAACAGTGATGGAAAAATTATTGACAGCATCAAACATATCTCATCGATGATGAGTTCCCTGCGTGAAGTGCTTCCGGGGCGCGACTACTGCATTCCTGCCACACAGGATGACCGTTTAAACCCGCTCGAAGTTACGGAAGAAGCCTTTATGGATATGGTTATGAAGAAACCGACCTCCATCACAAAGGCTCTCTACTCTTCTTTTACAGGCTTAAGTCCACTGCTTGCCTCCGAAATATGCCACCGCAGTTCCATTGACGGAGATATGCCGGTCGACTCGCTGGATGATGATGGCAAAAAGCATTTATTTAACAATCTCACATGGATTGCAGATGATGTAAAAAATCATACCTACAAACCGAACATTATTTTTAAGGGAAAAGAACCGATTGATTTTTCCTGCGTTGAACTCACACAGTTTTCGGATTACGAAGCAAAGAATTTCGATTCCATCTCACAGGTTTTGGAGGAATATTATGCTTCCAAAAATGTGTATACAAGAATCCGGCAGAAATCCGTTGATTTGAGAAAGATCGTTTCCACTGCCCTAGACCGCAACCGCAAGAAATACCAGTTGCAGGAAAAGCAGTTGAAGGACACGGAAAAGCGGGACAAATACAAGGTATACGGCGAGTTGATCCACACCTACGGCTATGGTTTAGAGGAAGGTGCAAAGAAGTTAGAGGCACTGAACTATTACACCAACGAGATGATCACCATTCCGCTCGACTCTCAGTTAGACGCCAAGGGAAACGCGCAGAAATATTTTGACAGATACAACAAATTAAAGCGTACTTATGAGGCACTCATCAAGCTGACAGAGGAGACAAAGACGGAGATCGAACATCTCGAAAGTATCTCCACGGCTTTAGACATTGCCCTGACGGAAGATGATCTCGTACAGATCAAAGAGGAGCTGATCGAATTTGGCTATATCAAGCGCAAAAAGACGGATAAAAAAGCCAAAATCAAGAGCAAGCCGTTCCACTACCGCTCCTCCGACGGCTATGATATTTATGTTGGGAAAAATAATTACCAGAACGATGAACTCACTTTCAAGTTTGCAACCGGAAATGACTGGTGGTTCCATGCAAAAGGAATGCCGGGTTCCCACGTCATCGTAAAATCCAACAATGAAGAATTGCCGGACCGCGTGTTTGAGGAAGCCGGAATGCTTGCCGGATATTACTCCAAAGGACGCGAAGATGAGAAAGTGGAGATTGATTTCTGCGCAGAAAATGTCAAGAAACCAAACGGGGCCGCGCTGGATTTGTGTACTACACAAACTACTCCTGACTATCCATCCGATATTTCAGGGCTGACGCTGGTTTCGGATTAAAAAATCGCAGGGGTACAACCCCTACGATTTTTTTATTTCCAGAATACCTTTCCTCCGAAATCTTCTGCCATTTTGATACATCCCTTGTAAGAAGCGAGATCATGATACTCATCCGGATTGTGTGCGTCTACACCTATAATAAATTCATTTCCATTTTCCACACCAAGTTTCACAAACCTGCGATCTGGATAATTGCACAACTCCCGGAAACCATTCACATTAATTTCAATTGGAATCTGCTCGTCTTTTAATCTGTCTGCAAGCTTTTCATGTACTTTGTATACAATGCTTCATCTCCGGTGAAGTTTACGATATCCGGGTGTGCCACCATATTAAAATATCCGGTATCCAGTGCATTTGTCAGCAGATCTACATAGCTTTTCAGATGCATTTCATCCGTCCAGTTTTGCCTTACACTGATAAAACTTTCATTTTCATAGAAAAAATGCTGTGCCAAAAGCAGATAATCCATTGGATACTGTCTAATTTCTTCAATTGTCGGCTCAAAAATCCCCGGAAAATATTCCATTTCCAGTGCGAGGAAAATCGTGATATCCTCCCGATATTCTTTTTTCAAGGCCTCAATGGTTTTTACGTAGTCCTCCAACTGGGACATTGTCATGCGGATTCTTGAGACATATCCATTTTTGAATAAATAAGGGGAATGGTCAGAAAAGCCGATCACCTCAAAGCCTTCCTTAATTGCCTCCTCGACATATTCCCGTTCCTCTCCCACTGCATGCTGACAGCGCACTGTGTGCGAATGAAAATTGCATTTTCTGTCTTTATAATCATTCATGTCAAAATCAAAATAACGTTTCATTCTACTCTACTTCCTTCATACTGATTTATCGAATGAGCAGTTTTGCAGTGACATTGTTCAAAATGGCGTGCTATTTTTTCAGGCGGAGCATCTCTGTATAGGCAAGCAAAAATGGTCCGACACCTTTGGCATCGTCCTTGACAACCGGCTCCGACATATAATAATCATAGGTTCCCGGCCGTCTGTTTGCGCCGCCTAAGCCTGCCACGAGACAGATTCCGCCCAGATGGAGGTTTCCATTTTCATCCGTGGAAAGATAGTTATCACAGATTCCATGAAAAGCCTTCTCTCCATATGCACGATAGCTTTCTGGCAAAAATCCAAGACGGACACCTTTTAAAAGTGCATATGCCATAATAGAGCTTCCACTTGTTTCGAGGTAGTTTTTGTCCATACCGCCGAAATTCACGACCTGATACCACATACCGCTCTCATCCTGATATTTTAACATAGCATCCATGAGTTCGACAAATATTTGTTTTAATTTTTCGTAAGATTCTCCTGCAGCCGATGCGTCTGTTTTGTCTAATGTATCGAGCAGTGCCATGGAAAACCAGCCCAGTGCGCGCAGCCAAAAGTTCTGACTCAACCCGGTGACTCTGTCGCACCAGAACATTGCTCTGGATGAATCATACGCATGATAGTATAATCCGGTCTTCGGATCCCTCATATTTTTTTCAACATTAAAAAATTGCTGGAAAATATCGTCATAATTTTTTTTATCATGAAAACGGGTCTCATATTCCATATAAAACGGCTGACACATATACAGCCCGTCCAGCCAGACCTGATCCGGATAGATATTTTTGTGCCAGAAGTTCCCCTCTTTCGTGCGCGGCATCTGTGCAACCTGACTGTAAACAAGATCAATTGCTTTTCTGTATTTTTCTTTTCCTGTCAGGTCAAAAAGCTCAAACAGTGTTTTTCCCGCATTCACATTATCAATATTTAATTCATTGACATCATACCCCTCAATTGTCCCATCTGCATTCACTTTGCAGTCAATAAAATCATCCGCAAATTTCAAGTATTTATCCTCTTTCGTGATCGCATACATTTCCAGAATCGCTTTGATCATACATCCATCAATGTAATTCCATGTGGATTTTAACCCCTGCATGATTTTTTCGATGTTCCAGATGGGACGATCCGGTGTACTTTTTTCCATTAGTTCCTCAATATACTTTTCGATTTGATCCATAGTTCTTCTCCTTTTTTAACCTTCTATATCTAGGCATTTGCGAAACTCATCTACTCTTCTTTCAATTGTTCAAAATCAACAAAAACATTCAAGACACGCTCTCGCTATGTGTCACTCGCAACGATACTAAGAAGCCAGACACAACTTACCGTTGTATCTGCCTTCTAAGTGCCGGCGGTTCCCCAATGTCTTTCATGTCTTTTGTTAATTTTTCACAATTCAATTTAGTTTTTCATGAGTTTCGCAATTATCTACCTTCTATATCCATCATAATCAATGTTCTCCTGTTTGTAAATATATTTTTGTAAGCACTTACATATTTTAAAGAAATAATTGGCACTATTGCAAAAAACTGCATGTGTATTCCATATAAAAAATCACATACTATCACTGAACAAACAAAAAGAAATTTTTGAATGTTCTTAAAATAAACCAGAGCAGAAAAAAAAGACCTAAAAAACAAAGGAGGACTTACTATGTCAAATCGTTCATCTAACAGAGCAGCCGTTCCAGAAGCAAAGAGTGCCTTAGACCGTTTCAAATATGAGGTAGCAGGCGAAATCGGTGTACCATTAAAAGATGGTTACAATGGTGACTTAACTTCCAGACAGAATGGTTCCGTCGGCGGCTATATGGTTAAGAGAAAATGATTGAAGCAAGGAACAGCAGATGTCAGGGAAATGGAAATAAATTTCCCTAAACAAGAAAAGAACCTTGGATTGATGTGATCCAGGGTTCTTTCTACGTGTTTTATGCAGTTTTTACTGCTTCATTTGCTATAAATTTAATTTATTTCTCCGGTCTGCCAAAAACAGTTCCAGATAGTCTTTCAGATTTTTATGATCCTCGCTGGAAAGTTCCGGGTCTTTTCCTAAAATAGCCGCAACTTCCTCGCTTGCGCGCTGCATAATATAGGCATCCTGATAGATATCCGCAAGTGCAAACTGCATTTCACCGGACTGACGGATGCCAAAGAAATCTCCGGGGCCGCGCAGTTTCAGATCCTCACTCGCAATCTTAAAGCCATCGTTGGATTTATTCAAAATATCCAGACGCTTCTGCGATTCTTTAGAATCGCTGCAATTGACCATAATACAATAAGACTGTGCATCCCCTCGTCCAACACGCCCACGAAGCTGGTGAAGCTGTGCAAGACCAAAATGTTCCGCATTTTCGATCATCATAACCGTTGCATTCGGAACATTCACTCCAACTTCTACAACTGTAGTCGACACAAGCACCTGTATCTCATTTGCTGCAAACCGTTCCATGACATCATTTTTCTGTGCAGGTTTCATCTGCCCATGTAAAAGCCCGATTTCAATCGTATCTGGCAGTTCCTCTTTCAGACGCTTCGCATAGTCTGTGACATTCTCTGCCTCCATATTCTCGCTCTCTTCCACCAACGGACAGATCACATACGCCTGATGACCGGCAGCCACCTCTTTTTCGATAAACTGATACGCCTTCGGGCGGTATCTGGTGTCCACCACACAGTTTTTGATCGGCAGACGTTTTGCAGGTACCTCATCCACCACGGAAATGTCCAGATCACCGTATAAAATAATGGCAAGCGTCCGTGGAATCGGAGTCGCACTCATGACAAGAATATGCGGCTTTGTTCCTTTTTCCGAAAATATTTCACGCTGTTTTACGCCAAACCGGTGCTGCTCGTCTGTGATCACAAGCGCAAGGTTCTGATAAATCACCTTTTCCTGTATCAGCGCATGTGTTCCGATGATCAGCGCATCCGGGTGATCTAAAATCTCCTGATATGCCAGCTTTTTCTGTTTTGCAGTCATGGAACCCGTGATAAGAATCACAGGAAAATCCAGTCCAAATATCTCACATGCTCTGAAATGATTCGTAATGCTGTTTTGCAAGCACCTCAGTTGGTGCCATAATTGCACACTGACAACCATTGTGCGCCGTCCGCCATCGCTAAAAGCAATGATCGTCTTTCCAGAACCGACATCTCCTGAATCAGACGCTGCATGACGTAATCACTCCGCATGTCTGCCCGAACTCTGACAATGCCCGTAATTGGGCATTTGTGAGCTTATACGGCAGTTTTTCGATCAGCTGCTCCACAAAATCATCCGACTGGAAAGAAAATTGATTTTTCTCTTTTTCCTTTTTTTCCTTCTGATATTGCAGGTTTAAGATAAATAAAAAGAGTTCGTCAAACACAAGCCGTTTTCTTGCCTCGATCAACGTCTCCATATCGTCCGGGAAATGAATCTGTTTGATCGCATAATTATACTCACAGAGCTGATGCTTTTCCCGCAGTTCTGTCGGCAGATAATCCGGAATAAATGTTCTTCCTCCAAAACAGACCGCTCTGCTTTCAGCATAAGCTGATTTGATAATCCTTTCGGCAGGGTGTAAACCGGAAGCAGCAAATGTTCCATCGCCTCATATTTTTCCGGCGTATAAATTGCCGGCTGCTCCATGACAAACCTTCCGTTTTTGTGTTGTACCTTGCCGTAAAACACATAATTTTCGCCCGGATGAAGGCTGTTTTTGATGTATGGAAGCCGAAACCACACCAGTTCCAGGCGTTTTCCCATGCCGGCAATCGAAGTCACTGTGATCTGCATGCTGCGCACTCTCTTCACAACCGGAGTCTGCCGGATCTGCCCTATGACTGCCGCAGTCTCCCCCTCCACCACTTCGTCAGGACGTTTGATCTCCGGAACTGCACATAAGTTCTTGGGAAATAGGAAATCAGATCCCGGATTGTCTCAATATTTATTTTAAGAAAAAGACCGGCTGTTTTATCGCCGATCCCTTTCACTTCTTTTATAGATGAATTTAATCTCATACTTTTATTCTACGGAAATCACATAATAGTAAATTGGCTGTCCACCGTAATGTACTTCCACTTCTACATCTGGATATTCCTCTTCCACTTTTTCTGCGATCTCGTTGGCAGAATCCTCGTTCATTTCCTCGCCATAGTAAATACTTAAAATTGCAGAATCCTCATCGATCATTTCACCGATCATCTCAAGAACCGTTTTCCATGTCTGTGCCAACGGAAAGGATTCCCTTGTCACCGATTCCCATGTAGTCATCCTGTTTGATTTCTTTGTCATCGATCACAGTATCGCGGACTGCATAAGTCACCTGACCGGTCTTAACAAGCTGAATTCTCCTCACCCATACGCTCCGCATTGTCTTCCGGTGTGCTGTCCGGAATATAATTGACAAGTGCTGTAATGCCCTGTGGAATCGTCTTGGTAGGAATTACAATAATGTTCTTATCCTCTGTCAGGGAAGCTGCCTGATTTGCTGCCATTATAATATTTTTATTATTCGGAAGAATGAAAATATTCTTTGCATTCACTTTCTCGATCGCATTGAGCATATCTTCTGTACTTGGGTTCATGGTCTGTCCACCTTCGATGATATAGTCCACGCCCAGTCCACGGAAAATCTCATTGATTCCCTCTCCGATGCTTACAGAAATAAATCCCATCTCCTTTTTCCTCTGCTGGAACTTCCGGCTCATTTTCCTCTGCTGCCCTGATCTCGTTCTCTGCATTTGCAGTGCTCTGCATCTCTTTTTCTTTCATTGCAGAAATCTTCTCGTCACGCTCTAAACGCATGTTCTCAATAATAATAGTTGTAAGGCTTCCGTAAGTAAGACCTCTCTGCATTGCCATACCCGGATCATTGGTATGTACATGTACTTTCACGATCTCATCATCTGCAACTACAACGATAGAATCACCGATGGACTCTAAATAGCTCTTAAACTCTGTCTCCTGATTCTCCGTGAACGGATGCTCTAACATGATCAAAAACTGTGTGCAGTAAGTAAAGGTGATCTCCTGCTCTGCCTGTGCGTCAATATAAGGATTAGAAGCTGTGCCCTGACTGCTGCTTCCTGTAGAAACTGTCTCAATCGTATAATCCACTTCTTTGCCCATAAGAGCATCAAATGCACCTTTTAATACCTGCATTAAGCCCTGTCCGCCGGAATCCACAACGCCTGCCTGTTTTAAAACCGGAAGCATATCCGGTGTCTTGCTCAGAACATGGTCACCCTCTTTGATGATCTCCTCAAAGAAATATGCAAGGTCGTCTGTCTCCTCTCCTAACTCGGCAGCTTTATCAGACATTCCTTTGGCAACCGTAAGTATTGTTCCCTCTTTCGGTTTCATAACTGCCTTATATGCAGTCTCGGTTCCCTTCTGAAATGCATCTGAAAGAATCTGTACATTCAGTTCATCATATTCAGCGATCACCTTTGTAAAACCACGGAATAACTGGGATAAGATAACACCAGAGTTACCTCTTGCTCCGCGTAATGATCCGGAAGAAATTGCTTTTGCCAATGAAGCCATGGTTGGATTTTCAATCGCTGCAACTTCCTTTGCTGCTGACATAATTGTCATTGACATATTGGTTCCGGTATCTCCATCCGGAACAGGGAATACATTCAGCTCATTGATCCATTCCTTCTTAGCCTCTAAGTTGTTAGCTCCTGCCAGAAACATTCTGGCAAAAAGTTCAGCATTTATTGTAGTGACTTCCACTTTTAAAATCCTCCTTAATCAATTACACGTACGCCTTCAACGTAAATGTTAATCTTCTCAATCTCCATTCCAGTGAACTCCTCCACTTTGTATCTGACTGTCTCGATCAGATTATCGGTCACTGTACTGATGCTCACACCATAAGAAACGATCACATGAAAATCGATTGTAATTTTATTATCTTCATTCACAGACACGTTAATACCATGTGTCAGGTAATCTTTCTTCAATAATTTTACCAGTCCGTCTTTCATATTGACAGCAGCCATGCCTACGATTCCGAAACACTCTACCGCAACAGAACCTGCATATAATGCAATTACTTCAGGGTCTATCGTAACCTTACCTAATTTGGTCTCCATCTGTCCATTCATACTCATTAACCATGCCTTTCTTTATATTTGTAAGAAAGCCACTGGATGACCAGTTTTCTCTCTCACACATAATAACGCTAGTTTAGTGTCTATTATAACCGCTTTTTTCCAAAATTCATAGTCATAAATTACATTTTTTTATATTTTTTTTAATTTTCACTTGCAATATCTTTTTTTTTCTGATAGAATAAATCATGTTGTGAGCCTGTTCATACATATAGGCTTAGAAAGATGCGAGGAGGTGCAAAGCAAATGGCAAATTGTGCAGTTTGTGGAAAAGGCAATCATTACGGAATTAAAGTAAGCCATTCACATAGAAGATCAAATAGAGTTTGGAAATCAAACATCAAACGTGTTAGCTGCAAAGTTAACGGAACACCTAGAAAATTATATGTATGTGCTTCCTGTTTGAGATCCGGAAAAGTTGAGAGAGCTTAGTCTTGAAACGTAGAGAACTGCATTGCAGTTCTCTTTTTTTAATCGGAAACCTGCAACGTAACTTTCCGATTTTTAAAAATGCTCCGCAAGGATACGAATTTCAAATTATTTCATCCCATAACCGTCACTGTACACTGCTCTGTTCATGTACGGAAATCCAACGATACCGCACACTAGTACACCGAATAATAAGTTTCTGATACATTGACGCCGGATGAATTTATTATTCGGTGTACTAGCAACCACAAAAAAGATAATATCCAAGCAGGATACAGCCGATCATAATTAAAATCCACAGAAATCGCCCGGGATCAGAAACATCGCAAGCATTCCAAGCCCAAAAAAGAATAACGCAAAGCCTATGATACGTTTCATACGGACACCAAAAAAGACATATATCACTATTAATATATGCCTTTTTGTATACTCATATCCTACTACTTTTGTATTAATTTTTTATTTTCAATATATATTACACTGTCTGCCGCCTCATCCAATTCATCACTATGCATGACAACCAATATTGTTTTTTCTCCTTTCAATTTCCGAATGTATGCCACCACATTCTCCTGTGTTTTCTTATCCAGATTTGACAAAGGTTCATCTAAAAAAAGAATCGGGCTATTCAAGCCAAAAACTCGTAACAGCGCAAGTTTTTGCTGCTGTCCGTAACTTAAATTCACAGGATTGCTTAAAATTTCCTTATCCGAAAAATCTACCTGTAATAAATGCATAAGTTCTTTATCAATAGGAATCTCATACATGTTTTTCATAAAATCTCCATCAACTGTAAAGATTGGATAGGTTAAAAATGCTGCCTCATCCATTTCATCGGTAAGTATGAACCCACCTCGTGAAAAAGATAATTTAACGTTTCCAAACAGTAAATTCAAAAACATACTTTTTCCGCTTCCATTTTCTCCCTTTATTACATATAACCCACCCTTTTTTATTTTGAGTTTATCAATATGAAACAGAAAATCTGTTTTTTCCTTTCCTTTATAGAAATCATACTTTTCTGTGAAAAAAAGATTTTCTGTATTTGTCATATATTTTTTTGTTTCTTTCGGAATCTTTGCATCATCTGATAATTTATCAATACGTGCCACATGTACCATATTTGCCCTGTATCTCATCAAAATAGCACATGCTGTAGTAATTGGATCAGAGAAATACGCCATATATTGATACATCATCAGAAATTCTCCAATCGAAATCTGTTGATTCAAAACTAAATTTCCTCCTATAAACAAAAACACCACTAAACACACCTTGATCCAATATATTGGGAGCCTGTCGGCATAAACATTCTAAAAAACGATACCTTAAAACATGTTTTTCATACGGAACAATATTTTGTTTATATTCATCTGCAAAGAATTTTTCTATGTAACGCATTGATTCCAATTTTATTTTCGATAATATTTCGAATACCATTTAAATATCTATCCTGCTTTACCATAACATTTTTTTGCATATCAAATAGCGGTTTCGAAATATTAAGGGAAACAATTATTAAAACGATTCCATATACGATAAAAAAAATGCCCAGATAAATATTGGTCATAAAAACTACTGCAAGGATTCCACACACGTAAATAAAACAACTAATTAAATCAGATGTATTTCTTCATATAAATCTCCATAAGGCACAACTGTTTGAACACACATTATAATAATATCCTTTGTCCTCATCTGCATATACAGACTGATTCATATTTAATATGTCTTTTGCCGCCTTTATCTGCAATCTAAATGTATTTTTTATTCCAATCTTAATCGGGTTGTATGTAATAAAGTAAAACTTCATTATCATCAGCAGACTTGTAACTCCGAACGTAATCATAAACCATGGCAGTATCTTTTCTTTATTATTCGCCATTAGAATATCATCTATAAGGTAACTCAGCAATTTTGGAATTAACAATGTCAAAAAAGATGTCAGTGTCATCATCAGAATTTGCAGCGGATATTTTTCTAATTCTTTTGTTTTCATTTTTCACAGGCTCCTTAAGCTTTCTGGATTTATTTAAGAAATATGTTTAATATAAGAAATCAAAATATTCTTTAATTCATATTTTTCATATGTACATGCCCCAGCTCTCAAATTGTATTGTATTATGCACCCACCCAAACATAATGGTAATATATTGCATTTTTTGCATTCTTTGCGAACAGAAAACATTTTTTTATTTTCAATATCGACATCAAAAAAATATTTTTTCTCTTGATCCATAGAGCCACTGCAAAAGTACAGTAACCTTCTGACTAATTGCATATGCATTTCCATATGGAAATTTGCATGGTGTACTTCTAGGAACTGGCAGTTCGAATTTTCCTTTTTGTTCAGACCATAATAATTTTATTTGATATGCCACTTCTGCATACTCTTGTACAGAAAGCATTTCAAATGAATCATCTTGATGATATTTAATTGTACGATTTGATTAATTTCAATTCTTTTCATTACCAAACTCTCTCAAATATATATTTATGTAATGCTATGATTTCATCTTTATTTTCTTTGCAATATTAGTCCGAAGCAAAACTTTTGCTTGTGAGAAATTCATTATATTCTCAATAAGTTCAATCTCCTCTTTAAAATGGAAATGGTCGGACACTCTAAGTCTATCATGTGTTTTTTCAAGTCCGTCAAACGTAAGCTGTATTGACGAAAACTTTACTTTTTGTAATAATTCTTTACTTAACATTGAACCATTAGTAGTTAAAATGCCTTATACACAATCCAATTTTATCTGTAATCTTTTAATATTTTCATCCAAATAAATTAAAACATATTTTAACAACGGTTCTCCACCAAAATAATGAATATTAATCCCCAAATATGTTATCATTTAAAATTTGTCAATCTTTCTATAATCATGTTTGCAACTTCTGTAGTCATCAATTTTTCATTTTTATTCTGATAACAATATACACATGAGAAATTACAATAATTAGTTAGTGCAATTGTAAGTTCTAACTTTTCTGTCTCTTTTGAATATTATGATTTATTTCTCTTCAAGCAATGCAATCTCATCTTCATTATCATCAATCCAAAATCGGTTTACTCTTAAATATTCTCTTTCTTCTTCCGTAAATATGTCATTGTTTATTTGTATTAAACCGTTGTTATTAGTATTAAAAATGTATTTTTGATTTTCATATTCAAATCTATAATTAAAAAGAGATTCTTTCATTTTTTTATTTTTTTCAATTTTAAGGGATTCAATATATTAGAATCCCTTCTTTTATTAAACTGTACACCATTGCAACACAAATCTATATGTTTTGAATCAGGTTTTTCTTTGATGACCTCATTTAAAATCTTCATTCTGCTACCTCCTCGTATAATAAGTGTATAGCCAGTAGAAACGATGGTTATGCACTTATTCTTTCTATAGATTTATAGATGATCTGAGACACCTGGGATAATCCCTTTCCATCTCATCTACTTTGGTTATTAGTTACATAAGTTATTCTGTGGTATGATATCAGCAGAGTCTGATGTCTAGAGGCTCTGCTTTGCCTCCTTTCAGCCCGATCTCGGTGCCTGCTTAGAAAGCTTGCAGCCTGATTCATATGTCATATTCCGCTTACACAGATGTTTCATCCTCTGGCGTACAGCACCAGCAAAAGAGCTGCCAGAGTGTATGCTTATTACGCGAGGTTTCGGTCAGCATATGATTCCCAGGATAAACCTTTTACTTCAGATTCCAAGAATACTTAATCGGAAAGGCGGGTGATATCATGTTAAAGATTAACCCTTTATCTACGCTTTACGTCGGTATTGACGTCAGCTCAAAATCCAACTATGTTTGTGCTTTGGATTTTTCAAAATAAATACATAAACTCTTCTTTGCTAACAATCAGCCCGGGGCTGAGGAATTAGCTTTGAAGATACTTGAGTGTTTAAATCAACACCCCACTTAACTATATTGTTGCTGCTTTAGAATCAACTTCTGTTTACAGCATCCATATCGCTAATTATCTTTCTTCTGCGAAGAATTGATGCGGTTTAAGCCTTATGTTTTTGTCCTGAACCCTAAATGTACTGCAAACTACAAGAAAAGCTATATAGGACTTGGTAAATCTGATCCTATTGATGCCTTTGTTATTGCAGACTATGCAAGAGCCGGAAACATTGAATCCGAGCCTTGGCGCGGCAGCCAGTTTCTTGCTTTGAAACGTCTCACACGGCATCGTCTTCACCTTGTTGAATGCATGACCGGGAGTCTTATCTCCAATCTTTATCTGAAATTCAGCGAATTGCAGATGCTTGAAGGAGATGACCAGCCTTTCTGCGATATATATGGCGCTACATCTTCCAGTGTATTAATGGAATACCTTTCCCGGAAGAAATTTTTAGCTTCTTCCGAAGAAGATCTGATTGCATTCCTTGCTGAAAAAAGCCGCAACCGCATTAAGGATATAAGCAAGACCGCAGATTTATTAAAGAAAGCTGCCAGAGATTTTATCGTCTGGATAAAGCTCTTTATGAGCCTTTAAATGTGTCTATTGCCAGTTCTTTCAACTGCATTGAAACCTTTAAAAGAGAAATCAAAGTCATTGACAATGCTATCGAAAAGGAAATCAAAGGTTTGAACCCAAATGCCTTTATTATTCTTCAATCTATTGATGGCATCGGTCCTGTCTTTGCTGGTGGCATAATTGCTGAAATAGGCGATATAACCGCTTTTCATTCATCTGATGCTCTTGCCAAGTATGCCGGTCTCACATGGAAATCCAACCAGTCCGGTGATTTGACGGAGAAGATACTCCCATGATAAAAGCCGGTAATCGTTATCTGCGATACTATCTTGGCGAAGCCGCCAACAGTATGAGAAAACACAACGTTGAGTACGGAGCGTACTATCGGAAGAAGTACAATGAAGTTCCGAAACATCAACACAAAAGAGCACTCGCGCTGACTTCACGTAAATTCGTTCGTTTGGTTTATGGATTGCTGGCCAGAAACCAACTGTACTCCGGCGTATCGCTGGATACATCAATTAAAGATTCTAACTAGTCGAACTTATGTTTTGCTTAAATCATAGGTCTATTAAAGTTACCCTTTTTTCTGAAATACATATCAAAATTATTTCAAAAATTAGCTTGACATATCACCAGATTGCTTTTTTATTTGTTAAGCTTAACATGTGATTGTATAAGTATCTATATCGAACACGTCAGAATTGGAAAAAATATATTTTCCAATTCTGACGTAGTTTTTTTTAATTATCAGCGTTAATATTAGTAAAAAATTTAATACACAAAGGAGAACATGTTAAATGAAAAAATTTCAAAAATTAATATTTACACTTTGTCTTACACTATTTTCACTTAATATCTTGTTATCATTTTCTTCAAAAAAATATGAAGATATTCCCTGTCCAACTCGTATCGAAAATGATGTTGATATAAATGAAATAGCCTAAACAATCTCAATATCAGACTGATAAAACCTCTGATATCCATTTTTCAGTTTTTCTGCCAAGATGTTATCCTTGCGTGCCAACGCAAGATAATACGCCTGGCGATACTGCTGTTTTCCAATATTATAATATTCTTCTTGTAATTCATTTTCATATAAATTTCTATAAATCCAGCTCATATCATTAATTGCGATACATAATTTATACCCATAATCATATTTTAAGGACAATTTTTTTACACATTCAGTCATTTTAATTGCAGCATGATACTTTTCTTTTCTTCCTAATGCATATGCCAGATTACGTAAAATTGTAATTTTTAATTGAATACATTTTTCACCACTGATATAACCATTCTGAAAACACTTCAACAGCATATTATAAATTTGGATCTCGCCCTCCAGATTGCCTGTTCTGGCATTACATGCCGCAATATTCATAAGAATAATTATTTCATGCTCTGTATAGGGATATACTTCAGCACAACTTTTATGTAAAAAAATTTTATAATCCGGTACTGTCAGCATCAATGCATGCTCCAGATATAATTTTTCTGTCTCAGCGCTTATTTTTCCATTCCCATGATCAATAATCGCTTTTATGCCCTCTACATACTGTTTATTTTCCGGTGTATCTCCAATGTTCTCCCTCACATTCCCCAAAATCGAATCAGCAAGCTGATAATCAAACTTTGCAATCGCATTTTCAATTGCAGCCACATCATCCAGCAGATCAACATCTTCCCCACTACACACTGCATAGAACTTGTCTGTGTTTCGTTCCAGACGCTCCATAATTTTTTTATAAGTGTCACCCTTTATCTTCGTTTTTCCTCTTTCAATTCTAGAAAAAGTTTCCACTGAGCAGATGCCCTCACTTATAGCTTCCTGCGAAAGTCCCACTGCTTTTCTTGTCAATCTGATAACATCATTTGCTCTGTAATTTGCCAATTTAATTTCTCCAAACAGTATTTGTAGATTTCTTCTTTTTCTTCTTTCTTCCCCATAACGCCAAAAACAACATATGCCATAAAACATTCTCTTTTACATTCATCTTGCCATTCACGATTCTTATCTATACTATTCTGGACACAACTCAACACCTGTGCTTTTAAGAAATGCAATTCGCCAACATATTGCATACTCCGACCCACTGAAATAATGTCCAATGCTCTTTCTATTGATGCTAATGCCCTATTATATTTTTCTAATGCAATCTCATATTTTACACAATCTACCAGAAGTGGAATTTCTATTTTTTCCTGTTGTTTTAAACTATAAAACTCTGTCACAAAATCCATAATTAAAAATAATTCCACTTCATTACATTCGCATTTTCGGTCATTATATGTTATATGCATACGAATCAATTCTATTTCAACAGGACTATACAACCTTCTGCTGACACAATTTTCCAATAAATAGTCTGGTATCGTATAACGTATCGCCCGCAATAGCAATGCTGAAAGTTTCTCTGTTATTTCATTTTGAGCAATTAATATCCGGCACTCCATATAACAGCAAAATTGTTCATGTACTTTTCCCTCTGCTGGCATATGTTGTCTGTATAAATTAATTTTTCTTTTGCCTTTATATAATTTTTTTCTTCAATATTCTCATTAATTTCAATTCGCAATTGATTCAGATAATAATCTTCCGCATTTAAAATCAATTCAAAGCGTGTAACTTCACGTCCGATTCTGCCAAGCAGCATTTCACTTGTAAGCGAATCTAATTCCCTGCTTCCCTGTTCAACGCGCGACAAAGTCGACTGCGAACAAATCCCCGAGCACACATCCAATAAACTTAAGTGTTTTTTCTCTCGTGTACGATATAACAAAACACCTAATGTTTGAAAATCCATTAAAATTATTCCTCTTTATTGACAGAATCACTTAAAATCTGCTCCATCTCTTTTGCTGCTGTTTTCTTTGCAACTGAATCATCTTCTGATTCTTCCACAACATTCTCTTTCTCACCTTTTGATGTGAATTTGTTCACAAAGTCCGGCACCATATCCAGCACTTTCGTAAGTCCATCCTGATTTTTGATGTTGACAAGCTTGGTTGTTCCATTCTGGATCACTAACACAGCGCTCGGTGTGATCTTTCCGCCCATACCACCGGCACCATTGTTTTTCTTCTCCTGGCTGAACGCTCCGGCTGCCACGCCAAAGGAAACATCCACCAATGGTAAAATAATGGTATCACCGATATGGATTGCATCACCAACCACCGTTTTTGTTGTAATAAAACTGTCCATTCCCTTGAATAAAGATTCTACTGTTGTATGAAAACTATTGTCTCCCATTGTTACTGCCACCTTTCTATTTTTGTTCTATTTGTAATGATAAAATATTATGTTTTTGTCTGTCCGGTATCTTCACCGTTACTGATCTCTGCATAAACGTTTCGTTCTTCCGAAACTGTTTATCTCTTATCCAGTATTTTTTTCAAAAAACACCTCAGATCCTTATCTGCCACAATTCGAATAAACGTGATCAGCAGGAAGATCAATTGGATTCTGCCCTTCATATCATAACTGCCCCTGATATAATATGATTCAGACTCAAAATCAGGGAATATATGAAAGTCATACTGATACAAAAAAGGCATCATGCACAAAATACCTAACACCTGTCCGGTAAGCGCCGGATCAGCCAGCGCAAACGTCAGTTCTGTATGGATTTTCCGAAACCCAAAATGTTTGAGCAGATATAATAATTCTTCCCACAATCGCCTCACAGCATACTGATTTTTCGTGTCCGCCACAATCTCTTTGACTTTTACCACGAACTCTTTGAAACTGATCAGCCTCTTTTGTATGCCAATGAAAAAATTCTTGATTTTTTTCATGAAGCTTTTTATTTTATCCCACATCCGCATGAAAATATTTTTTCCGGATGGTCGGGAATTTTTATCGGATGATTTTCTGTTCTGCTTACCCTTGTGAGAATCTACCTCTTGATCCTGCTCTGGCTTAATCGGAGTTTTCTCCGATTTATCTTCTTCCCCGGCAGCGGAAACAAGATCAGAAACAACCTCTTCCACCCCGTCTTTTACTTCAGGAACAGCTTCCTCCTCCAGCTCTTCTTCCGATACTCTCTCTTTTTTCTTCGGACGAAAGCCAAATATCCGACTTCGCCGTTCAATTCCTGCTCCTGAAACGTAAAATCATATCGGAATATCGAACATAACCAGCTTATTTTGCCCTCTGCGGTAATATTGTTATCGACTGTTCCTTTCACGGAATAACGTACCGGTACAAACAATAAGACTGCCAGCAGAAAAGCATGATTCCAAGAATCACCAGCAGCACAATCCCAATGATTTTAAGATTGTGAGTAACACGGCGGTCATTCTGCTTTTCTCCTCCTTTTTCCCTGAGATATGAAGCCACCTCAAATGCCCCGGTCTGGCGGTAAACTTCATCGATCACAGACGCAGCGACTTCCACTGCCTCATCATATCCTTTTGCCAATCCAATAACATATAACTGCTTCTTCGGGTAGCCCTTTTGCAGCAGTTCATGCGAAGGAATGATATCTAATAAATTCTTCTCACCTGATGCCAAAGTGATCACGTAAATATTAATCTGCCCTGCATTATGACGAATTTTCCATTTGATCTTATTTGTCTTATGTACGATGCTCTCACCTACGTATAAATCGTCATACCATTTCATGCGAATCCTCACATTAAAAGTACTTGTGGCTGCCCCACAAATTGTTTTTCTTCAACTCAGATATTCATTATAAGCTTTCTCTAAAATCTGCTTCTCATTCGCAAATTTGAGCAGATGGTAAGCCTCATGATATTTGTAATATCCGGAATCAACAAAATATTCCTCACGCTGTGGTTTGCTGTAATAACTGTCTGCCATCATCAGATACCAGTGTACTTCCTTCTCCACGGTATCCTCCGGCACGGTAAACGTATACTGGCTCTTTCCAATATACTTAATGATACTTGCCGCCGCTCCTGTCTCTTCTAACACTTCACGAGTTGCAGTATCCCTGAATTCTTCCCCATCTTCCACAGTTCCTTTCGGAAGAACCCAGCCCTCATATTTATTCTTATAATTCTTATATAAGAGAAGTATCTTACCACGGAATATTACCACACCACCACAACTTGTTGCCTCGATCATTGCAATACCTCCTGATGTGGTTTTGTTATAAGTATAATACTTTTCGTTTTTTCATGCAACCAATACTGAAATATCTTTCCTGCCCCGTTTACTGATAATATGCATCAAAAATCTTTTTTGCGATTGGAACTGCATACTCACTGCCTGATCCGGAATCCTCCACGATAACCGCAACTGCGATATCTTCCTTGTCCTCACGGTGGGCATAACCCACAAACCATGCATGGGAAGCCTTTGAGGACGTTGAAAACTCTGCCGTTCCTGTTTTTCCCGCGGCAGTATAACTCTGCCCCGAGAGACGTTCTCCGGTTCCATCCTCCACAACTTCTCTCATGAAGGTCTGCATTAAAGATGCATCCTCCGTTGACAAAAGTGTTCCATATTCTGTCGGTTCATATGCATCAACCACGATACCATTATAATTTTCCGTGTGATCGATCAGATAAGGGTTCATAAGCACTCCGTCATTGGCGATTGCTGACACAACAAGCGCCATATGCATCGGTGTCACCAGCGTTTTTCCCTGCCCGATGGACGTCTCTAACACCGTAGACACATCTGCATCCGCATCCAGCGAGAAACTGCTCTTTGAGGATTCAAACCTGAGTGGAAGGCTCGTATTAAAGAGCATGCTGTCGCACAGCTCTGTAAAAGAATCCGGATTCAGAGTAAGACCTAACGATGCAAACGAAGAATTACAGGAATCGGCAAATGAGCCGATCAGATCTTCCTGTCCGTGTCGCTTGTTTTGTAACAGTGAATGACAGAATCCCCCTCTGTGAATTTACCATTGCAGTCAAAGGAGTAATCTTCATAATCACTGTTTTCATGTACATATTCCAATGTCGTAAAAATTTTAAACACAGACCCCGGCGGATAAAGTCCCTGCGTCGCACGGTTTAGCAGCACAGAGCTCTCACTGTCTTCTGCTGTCAGTTCATCCCAGTCTTCTGCGATATTATTTGGATCGTAATCCGGTTTTGACACCATGGCAAGTATTTTCCCGGTCGATGGCTCCATCACGACAATGGCTCCATCATATTTTCCTAATGCCTCGTATGCCGTATCCTGCAGATCATAATTTAACGTTGTCACCACATTGTCACCAATGTTCTTCTCTCCCTGAAGTTCATTGACCACTTTCTCAAAGTCATCGTGGGAGCGCAGCAGGTTAAAATTAGCAATCGATTCCAGTCCGGACTTTCCGTTGGTAGAGAAACCAACGACATGCGCAAACATATTGGCATACGGATAATATCTTGTCTCGGTCCCATCCGTATCTGTGATCGTTTCTGCGAGTATGCGGCCATCGGCAGAAATAATTTCGCCGCGCGTCACCTTCCTTGCAAAAGATCCTGTCTTTTATTATAAGGACTATTGATAAAATCTTCACTTTTACAAACTGGAAATATGCAAAATATCCCATCATGCAGACAAAAGTACAAGAACTGCATAGGTAATGACCGTAAATTCCCGGTTGTTTTACGAGAGTTTTCGATGTCTGCGTTTTCGAATCCGGTTGTCTTTTTCTGTTTTGTCTGTTTTTCCTGCTTTTAGACGCATTTATCTCTCCTTCATCCTGTCTCAAAATATACAATCCCTGAATCACTGCAAAATGATCATAGAACTTAACAGGGAACTTCCTCCGTAACTCACAAGTGGAAGCGTCACCGGTAGACGGAATAAACTTTGTGACGCCTCCGATTGTCAGGAATACCTGAAATGCATAAATCGTTCCAAGTCCGAGTGCCACAAGTTTATAAAACTGATCTTTCATCTGCATCGCAATATTTAAAAACATCAGAAAGCAGCTAAAACATACCATGATCAGGCACAGTGCAAAAATACCGCCAAGTTCCTCTGAGACTGCTGAAAAAATAAAATCCTGTTTTACGACCGGTATTTTATCCGGCAGACCCTGATATAATCCCATTCCAAACCATCCGCCTGTTCCAATGGCAAACAGTGACTGCGAGATCTGGTATCCCTCCTTATCGATATATGCCAGCGGATTCTGCCATGCTCTCACCCTCACCCGGATATGGGAAAAAAGATGGTAAGCCACCACAGAAGCTGCGCTTCCGGCGGCAAGTCCGCCCGCAAAATAAAGCAGTTTTTTCGTTGCAACATAAAGCATGACCACATAAGTCACGAAAAACAACAGTGCTGCACCGAGGTCGCGGGATGCCACAAGGATCAGCACATGGATCGCAGCGATCACCGTTGTCACACACACACGTTGAAAAGAAGTATCCTGATATAACATGCCCGCCACAAAAAATACAAATAAAATTTTTACGAACTCACTCGGCTGGATCGAAATTCCTGCAATGGAGAGCGAAATTTTAGCTCCATAACTTGTATTTCCGGCGATCGTCACAACCAAAAGCGCCAGGATCCCAACGATTGCAAATAACCAGTATAATTTCCGCACAAATCCAACCCTGTTGATCAATACCGGGATGATGAGCGAAAATATCATCGACACCAGTGCTATAAAATATTGTTTTCTGGCGCTGTCAAAAGAAAGCCTTGTCAGCATGATAAACCCGATCGTCAAAAGCATGCACAGATTGTTCGTCAAAAGTCTCGATGATCTGCTGTAAAACAATTGATAACAGGTCTGTATCATCGCCAGAAGTACCGCCTGCGCCGCATAAAAAATCAGCATACTGATATCCTCCGTCACCAGATAGATCACCGCAAAGGCATCAAAGTGGATCAGAAAGATTGCTGCGCACTGTCTGCTTAAAATATGTTCTCTTTGTTCCGGTTTGATTTTCTGACGAAATGCCGCAAAGCACTCGTACGTATAAAAGCAAACATAAAGATCATGAAATATTTTGATATTTCTATGATAAGATTCGTCATGTTTTACTCTACTCCTCTTTATAATGACCATTGGTATACTCCCCTGGTACACATCTGCGAGGTTTTTCTTCCCTCATAAAATACAGTCTCATAAATCGCAAGGATCTGCCGCACTTCCTCCTCACTCTCCACTGTAAAGTTCAGTCTGAAGTTGGAAAAATCTGCTTTTGCAGCTCCTTCCCATAGCCAAACAACATCAATGGCGTCGTATTATAAATGGTATTATAACATTCCATACAGTTATTTTGACCGGGAAAAATTTTCCATAGCGGTCTTTTAAATATGTTACTACGGATGTCGTATCACATTTTCCGGTATTGGCATGCACACACTGCGCCGATGTCATCAACGGGAGATATCCATAAAGTACCACCTCGCTGTCTGCATTATCCCTCTTTTCAGTTCTCCACGATTTAATTCGTAAGGTGCCGTCATACGGATTGGACAAAACTCACGCAATATTTCCTGTGCCCTGTGATTGTAAGTATAAAGCCCCTGATCCAGGATCATTGGCATCTGCGGCAGATACCTGTGTACAAACCAGGCTGCATCCAGACTCTTTACCACCACTCCATCCACAGAACAGCCGTTCAGTTTTTCAGGGATCCCAGATAAAATCCGAGGTATTTTTCCGAAAACAGATGGAAACACATAATATGCCTTTTTCCCCGCCGCATGGATTTTTGCAATATCCGCTTTTAATTCTTCCCACAAATCCTTTCTGCGGTAGCAGGCCTGATTCAGATAAATATCAGAAACCAGTTCATTCTCCAAAAGCGGCTGTAACTGACATCTCTGCTCTGTCAGAGCAGACAAATATTTCTCTGGTGTACCGGCTGTACTCTCCTGCGCCTTCATTCCGGCATAATCCACCTGTTCCACCTCCCTGCGGAACTGTTCCACACAAAGCTTTTCCAGTCCTTCTAACGCATCTCTTCTGAGCTGGTTTAAGGATTTCATCGGAAGGAAAATGGCATCCCTCATCGCAATGGTAAGATTCTCAAACTCAAACGGCGTGTTTCCTGTTTTCTCCATGTTCTCACGTACCTTTTCCATGGATAAAGGCTGCTTTAATGCAGGCTGTACCACATCACCGCATGCTGTATAACGAAGATCGCCCATTGTCACGTCCAGTATAGCAGACGAATCTTGGGATAATATTAAATTTCCATTGATTTTTTCTTTTATTTCACCACGGCAAAAATCTTCCCTGACTTTCTCCTGAAGCGCTTCATTTCCTTTTGCATGGTTTGGTTTCTGGAACGTAATCATATCTTTTCCATTATGTTTCTCATAATAACCCTTCGTAAAACCACTCCGGTTTCCAAAGTCATAAAGCTTTTGCATATCCTCTTTGGATACATGATAGTCTTTCGCACCATATTCGAAATATCGATCCATATATCTGCGATAGACAGACACAACACCGGCAGCATATTCTGCCTGTTTCATTCTGCCTTCAATTTTAAACGAGAAAATACCGCTCTCTGCAAGCTTTGGGATATCCTCGATCGTGCAGAGATCTTTCGGGCTTAACACAAATGGCTCACAGGCAATTTTTTTCCGCTTCGCATCGTAAACTTCATAGGGAAGCCTGCATGGCTGCGCACATCTGCCGCGGTTTCCGCTCCTGCCTCCAAGCATACTGCTGAGCAGACACTGTCCGGAATAACAGTAACACAATGCTCCATGCACAAAACTTTCGATCTCGATATCCACATGATCGGCAATATCCTTAATCTCCGCAAACGACATCTCACGCGCTGTCACGACTCTTGTTGCGCCAAGCTCTTTCATCATTTCCGCACCATAACGGTTACAGATAGTCATCTGGGTACTTGTGTGAATATCCATTTTCGGAAAATACTCACGGATAAACTGAAAAGCCCCCATATCCTGCACGATCACAGCATCTAATCCCTGCTCATAATATGGGCGCAGATAGTCATATAACTGAGCTTCTAACTCTTCTTCTTTCAACAGCGTATTTACGGTAAGATAGAGTTGTTTTCCATGAATATGCGCTTCGTCAATTGCACGGAGCAGTTCTTCCTCGGAAAAATTATTGGCATATGCCCTGGCGCCGAACTGTCCGCCACCCACGTACACAGCGTCTGCCCCTGCATTTAGTACCGCCCTGAAAATATCATACGAACCGGCCGGTGCTAATAATTCTAACTGATTTTTTTTCATCTTTTCACCTGTTTATTTTCAAACCTGAACATTGTCTATAAGGAAAAAGGGACGATAAAATCGTCCCCGTATCTATTCTTCTTTTTTTGCGTTCTTTTCTTCTCCGTGCTTCTTTGCACCAGGAACTTTTCCAAGCAGGGCATCCTCTAAAGAAGCCTCCAGTTTTGTTTTGTTTAACAGAAGTTCTTTGTTCGCAGCCTCTAATTTGGCTTTGCTCAACAGAAGTTCTTTATTCTCAGCCTGCAATTCTGTCAGAGTCTTCTCATCGCTCTCGGTTTTAATCTGGTTTGAGATCAGATCATGCTTCAGATTATAAATCTCACGATCCTTCATCTCAATATCCTGTTCTAACTTCTCCACCTGTGCTTTTGCCTTAAAATAATCATCCGCAATATTCAACTGTAACAGAGTTGCCTTCATATCCGTTGGAAATCTCCGATAGTCTTCCATGGAATCAAACTCATTTATTTTATTGTTGATATAAGCCGCTACTTTCTGTAGGTATTCTTCTCCCTCATAGCCGCTTAAAGTATAAACTTTACCGCCAATGATCACTTCAGCACTGGACTTCTCAGACATAACGATCTCCTCCCGGCAGGCTTTTGCCTTTCCCAATATACGTACAAGCTATAGTATATGTTATATATTATATAAGCAAGATATTGTAAAAGCAATAACAACTTACACTATTTTTCAATTCCAAAATGCTGATAGGCAAGATCTGTTACCATTCTGCCCTTTGGTGTCCGGATCACAAAACCGTTCTGGACAAGATACGGCTCGTAGACATCTTCGATCGTTCCGGAATCCTCCCCGATGGAAGCTGCCAGTGTATCCAGTCCCACCGGTCCTCCCTGAAACTTTTCAATAATTGTCATCAGGATATTCCTGTCATTCTGATCAAGACCAAACTTGTCGACTTCAAAGATCTAACGCAAAAGAAGCAACATCTTTTGTGATCTTTCCGTCATATTTCACTTCCGCAAAATCTCTGACGCGTTTTAACAGCCGATTTGCAAGACGAGGTGTTCCTCTTGATCTTCTCGCAAGCTCGTAGGCTCCATCCTCGTCAATCTCAACACCTAACTTCTCTGCCGAATGGATAATAATGGTTTTCAATTCATCCACCGTGTAAAATTCAAGATGATGGATCACACCAAACCTGTCCCGGAGCGGTGCAGACAAAGACCTGCCCTTGTCGTTGCCCTACCAGTGTAAACTTCGGAAGGTCAAGACGGATGGAACGTGCGGTAGCCTTTTCCGATCATAATATCGATCACGTAATCCTCCATAGCCGGATAGAGCACCTCTTCCACCTGACGGTTCAAGCGATGAATCTCATCCACGAACAGAATATCCCCTCCTGCAAATTACTTAAGATTGCCGCCATCTCACCCGGCTTTCCAATTGCAGGTCCCGAAGTGATCTTCATGTGAGTTCCCATCTCATTTGCAATAATGCCCGCCAACGTTGTCTTGCCAAGTCCCGGAGGTCCAAAAAACAGGACATGATCTAAAGACTCTCCACGCTGTTTTGCCGCTTCGATATAAACCTTTAAATTCTTCTTGGCTTTCTGCTGCCCAATGTAATCGTCTAACGTCTGCGGTCTTAGATTTTTTTCAATTTTAATATCCTCATCCTGAACCTGAGTGGAAATTACTCTCTTTTCCATGTTACCTGTCCTTTTTTACATAAAAGCCATATTTTTCAATGCAGCCTTTAAGATGTCTTCCACATCGGTATCATCTGTAATCTCAATACCGTTTAATGCTTTTAATGCCTCTGAGGAGGAATAACCCAGCGCAACCAGTGCCTCGATAGCCTCATTCTTGGCTCCTTTGGCTTTGTTTTGAACCGGGTTGTCATTCTTCGCTAACTTCTGTTCAAACGCATCCTCAAGGCTCAATTTATCTTTTAATTCCAGAATCAGACGCTGTGCCGTCTTTGCTCCGACACCCGGTGCTTTTGCGATTGCCTTTGCATCATCGCCAAGCACAGCAAACCGGAGGTCATCTGTCGTCATGACAGAGAGGATCGCAAGTGCGCCCTTCGGTCCAATCCCGCTCACTCCAAGCAGGAGTCTGAACACAAACAGATCATCCTTGGTGAGAAAACCAAATAAGATCATCGCATCCTCCCGCACATGCAGATAAGTATAAACTTTTACCTCTTCCCCATGGACGGAAGATACTGAAAGGTCTGACCGGTCGTAAAGATCTGATACCGATCCCGCCAGCCTCGACCACGATATAATCTTCACCTGTCTCTTCTAATGTTCCTTTATATATGCATACATCCTTTTTATCCTGCTTTCACGAATCATTAAGCAAGTCTGCCAATGTAATAGAATCCTTTACATTCCTCAAGCACAACATTCTGAATCGTTCCAATCATGTCCGCCGTTCCGGAAATGTACCGTTGAATTATTAGTCAGTTTTCCGGTGACAAGAGATGTATCCTGTCCGTTCACTTCCTCAACTAATACCGGAAGTGTCTGACCTGTAAGTTTTCCCGCTTTCTCAGCAGAAATTGTCTGAACCTCATGCAGCAGACGGTCAAATCGTTCCTTGATCACCTCTTCCGGAATCTGGTCATCCATTGTCGCTGCCGGTGTCCCGGTTCTCTTGGAATATATAAACGTAAAGGCACTGTCATAGCGGACACGGCGCACCACATCCATCGTCTCCTCAAAATCTTCCTCGGTCTCTCCCGGAAACCTACGATAATATCGGTTGTAAGTGCAATATCCGGCACTGCCGCCCCGATCTTATCCACTAATTCCAGATAATGTTCCTTGTCATAATGACGGTTCATGATTTTAAAATGCGGCTGCTTCCAGACTGCAATGGCAAATGAAGGTGATTGCAGATTTTTGGAATTCTTCATCACTTCGATCAGTTCATCCGATAAATCCTTCGGATGGGAAGTCATAAACCGGATACGCTCCAGTCCCTCGATCTTTTCAATCTCCTGCAAAGCTGTGCAAACGTCATCGGATGTTCCAGATTCCTGCCATAAGAATTGACATTCTGTCCCAGCAGCATCACTTCCACAACGCCGTCCTGCACTAAATGTTCGATCTCACGCACGATCTCTTTCGGCTCACGGCTTCGCTCCGTCCACGCACGTAAGGAACGATACAGTAGCTACAGAAATTATTGCAGCCGAACATGATATTCACACCAGATTTAAAGGAATACTTCCGCTCGACCGGAAGGTCTTCCACAATCTTGTCAGTATCTTTCCAGATATCAATTGTCATGGAATCAGACTCCAGTGCTGTCACAATCAGTTCTGCAAATTTATAAATATTGTGGGTTCCAAAATCAGATCCACAAACCGATAACTGTTCTGTATCTTTTCAACAACGGTTGGCTCCTGCATCATACATCCGCAGAGTCCGATCATCATATATGGGTTCTTTTTCTTAAAGCCATGTAAGTAACCAAGTCTGCCGTAAACCTTATTATTGGCATTCTCACGAACAGTACAGGTATTATAAATGACAAAATCGGCCTTTTCATCCGGTGCTTCCACATAACCGATTTTTCCAGAATACCGACTAACTTCTCGGAATCCCTGGCATTCATCTGACACGAACGTCGTCACACAGAATGTGAGCGGTGCTCCCTTCTGCACTGCTAACTCTGCCACATATTTTTTGCAATATCCATGAAATAATACTGTCTTGCCGGCTCCTCGGAAGGAATCTGCTTTTATCAATAATGGTAATGTTTCTCTTTTCTTTCATTGTATTATCCTATCTTTTCTTAAATTATAGCATACTTTTATCACTTTAGCAAACATATGTTCTGTTTTTATAGAACATACCGCAAGTCAGTATTTTATCATTTATTTCCGGATCTGTCCATTCCCGTAAATAATATATTTTGTGCTGGTCAGGGCGATCAGTCCCATCGGTCCTCTCGCATGGAGCTTCTGTGTGGAAATTCCAATCTCCGCACCAAATCGAACTCAAATCCATCGGTAAAACGTGTCGAGGCATTCACATAAACACATGCTGCATCGATCTCATTTAAGAACTTCTCCGCATTGGTATAATTGTTTGTGATGATTGCCTCGGAATGTCCTGTTTATATTGATTGATATGGGCAATAGCCTCATCAATGGAGGAAACTGTCTTCGCAGAAGTTTGTAATCTAAATACTCTCTCCCCAGTCCTCCTCGGTTGCAGGAACAAGCAATTCTTTTTTCATGCAGCCTTCCTCTGCAATCTGCATCACTTTTTCGTCTCCATGAACTTCCACGTTCTTCTCTGCGAGACGCTTCATTAATTCCGGAAGAAATGTATCTGCAATTTTTCATGGATGACAAGCGATTCACATGCATTGCACACACCAATCCTCTGTGTCTTGGCATTTAATACAATATCCATTGCCATATCAAAATCCGCAGTCTCATCCACAAAAATATGACAATTTCCGGTTCCTGTTTCAATGACCGGGATTGTTGCCTGATTTACAACAGCTTTGATCAGCCCTGCTCCGCCTCTTGGAATCAGTACATCCACATATTCATTCATTTTCATAAAGGCTGCTGCTGTCTCTCTCGACGTATCCTCGATCAAGGCAATTGCCTGCTCCGGAAGGTTCTCATTTACAAGTGCTTTGCGGATTGCCGCCACGATCGCAATATTGGAATGAATTGCATCACTGCCACCCTTTCAAAATCACAACATTTCCAGTCTTAAAGCAGAGGGCAAATGCATCTGCCGTCACATTAGGTCTTGCCTCATAAATAATTCCGACAACGCCGAGCGATACACGTTTCTGACCAATCATAAGTCCGTTTGGTCTTTTTTTCATTCCCAGGACCTCCCCGATCGGATCATCCAGCGCTGCAACCTGCCGCAGTCCTTCCGCCATCTGCGCAATCCTCACTTCTGTCAGGAGCAGACGATCAAGCAGTCCTTCCGGCATATGATTTTTCTTACCATTCTCAATATCTATTTTGTTGGCATCCAAAATGGAATTTTGTTCTTTCACAAGAAAATCTGCCACGGTAAGAAGAGTCTGATTTTTTCGTGTTTGTATCAAGAATTCCAATTTTTGGTGCAATTTTTTTTGCCTGTTTACAAATATCCAATAATTCCATTCTATACTCCCTTTCTGATCACTTCTGTCTCGGTATATATTTCATGCATTTCGACATCATAAATATCGGTTACCAAAGATTCTTCTAACTGATTTGCATAACAGACCGCATATCGTTTCAGCTTCGGATTTTTTGCAAAAAAGCGGTCATAATAACCCTTTCCATACCCATAACGGCTGCCGTCCCTGCCAAATACACTTCCCGGAACAATGACCGGCTGTTTGTCCGGAACTGCCCTGACACAGTTTTCCATTGGTTCCATCACATGAAATGTGCCCTCTTCCAACTGCATAAAATCATCTATATAGTAAAAATCCATCTGATTTTCTTCCCTTGTTCTCGGAAGTGCAATCTTTTTCCCATCTGCCCATGCCTGTAAAAACAATGCACATGGCAGTCCACCTCATTTTTCAACGGATAATAAGCAAAAATTTCCTGCGCTTTTTGATACCAGCCGGTTTGAAGCAGCCTCTTTACAATAACACCGCTTTTTTCCGCTACCTCTTTCTCTGACATTGCATTTCGGATTGCAAGATGCTCTTTACGAAAGTTTCTTTGGATTTATTTCCATATTTTTCACCAAGGTTTTCGATCGTTCCATCCTCATTTTGGAATGTCAATATTATTCAACTGTGCCGTCAGGTTTTTCTTCACATCCGCCACAAATTCCTTGCGCAGAAGTGCCTGTTCCTTTTCTTCTCTGCCTCGGTCAGTCCTTCGGCTTTTGATTTTCTGTATAATTCATTAATTCTGTCGATTTTTGACTGTTCCATTATCCTATTGTCTCCATAATAAAATCTGCGATATGAAAGCTTTCACTCTTATCGGCTTTAAAAATTGATCCTGTGAAATCATCATCAATGATATGATGTAAAATGCATACATCTGCACCATTTGGCGATCACCATATCTGCACCGGAAAGCGTTGCGATCTTTGCCGCGGTGAGTTTTGTCGCCATGCCGCCGGTTCCGACATCACTTCCGGTAGAACCTTTTGCCATTCCAAGCAGTTTCGTGTCTATCTTATCTACTACTTTAATTAATTTTGCGTCTGGATTTTTATGCGGATCATCCGTAAACAGTCCATCAATATCCGACTAAAATCAAAGAAGTCTGCCCCTACCAGCGAAGAAACGATAGCCGACAATGTATCATTGTCACCAAACTGCATTTCATAAGTAGAAACTGTATCATTTTCATTTACGATTGGGATCACCTCCAAGCCGAAATAACTCTTCAAATGTGTTCTGGGCATTTTTCCTCGACACCGGGTTTACCATTGTATTTTTTGTCATCAGGATCTGTCCTGCGATCTGGTTATACTCTGCAAACATTCTCTGATATGTCATCATGAGTCTTGCCTGACCAACCGCCGCGCACATGCCTGTTTTGTGGAAATATCCTTCGGTCTCTCATTCAGACCGATTGTCTGACGCCCCACTGCGATCGCACCGGAACTTACCAGACATACATCCATTCCGCGGTTTCTCATATCACAGAGTTCACGCACCAGATGCTCTAACTTCGTAAAATTCAGATTTCCGGTCTCTCCTCTGTTTAAAGAAGAGGAACCGATTTTTACAACTACTCTTTTTTTCTTGGTAAAATCAAATTCTTTCTCGTTCATGTTGCCCCTCTTTATGCTACCGTCTATAGGCAATTGCGAAACTCATCTTAATCTTCTTAAATTGTGAGAAATTAACAAAAACATTCAAGTTAGTTTTTTATGAGTTTCGCAATTGTCTATGTAACTTCCATTTTTTCCGGTGAAGTTTGAATACACAATGCTTTCAAAATTATATAGGTTTTTCGAACTTCACGTCAAATATAACTTTAACATATCTTTTTCCAAATATCAAAATACTTTTTTCATTTACCACAGCAAAGTGCATATTTTAATCCGACTAAAATAATTCATATGTCATAATAAGCTTAAAAAGGTTGCTATATTAAGTCTGACCTAACATAGCAACCTTTCCCAAGTTCTTTGAAATCTAATATTTGTGCTCTGTCTTATTATCCTAGAGAATGATCTTCTTCGGACACTTCTCAGCACAGAGACCGCATTTTGTACATTTCTCCTGATCAATGTATGCAACATTATCCACTACGTGAACTGCATCAGATGGGCAGTTTTTCTCACATAAGTGACAGGCAATACATCCAACAGAACATGCCTTCATAACATCTTTACCTTTGTCTTTGGAGCTGCACTGTACGATATGTTTTGCGCTCACTGGTAAAAGCTCGATCAGATGTTTTGGACATGCAGCAACACATTTGCCACATGCTTTACAAGTATCCTTGTCAACGACTGCAACACCGTCTACGACATGGATCGCATCGAATGGACATGCTTTCACACAGTTACCAAATCCAAGACATCCGTAGTTGCAGGATTTTGGTCCACCATTTGGAACAAATGCCATAGCAGCACAATCCTGAACTCCTGTGTACTCATAGTCCTGATTTGCTTTTCTCACAGGTTCCGGCACATTTTACAAATGCTGCTTTGCGCTCGCCTTCCTCTGCTTTGACACCCATGATCTCACCAATCTTGGCTGCAACAGGTGCTCCACCAACCGGACACTGATTGACTGGAGCTTCCCCTTTTACGATAGCGGCTGCAAGTCCGGAACATCCGGCATATCCACAACCACCACAGTTATTTCCAGGAAGAGCCTCTGTAACGGCTACTTCTCTCTCATCTACTTCTACTTTGAATTTTTCTCCGGAAACACCAAGGAAAAATCCAATTAAAATACCAACACCGCCGACTACAACGGCTGCAAAAATAATTGCTGTAATGTTCATCGTCTTTTTCCTCCTAAATCATTCCTGAGAATCCCATAAATGCGATTGACATCAGACATGCTGTGATCAGTACAATTGCAGTTCCCTGGAAAGGCTTTGGAATATCATTGTATTCAATCTTCTCACGAAGTCCTGCCATAATTACGATTGCGATCAGGAAACCAAATGCAGTTGCAAAACCATTTACAACACCCTGAAGAATATTATATTCTTTGGTAACGTTTGTAAGTGCAACACCTAATACGGCACAGTTTGTTGTGATCAGTGGTAAGTACACACCCAAGCTCTTGTATAAAGCTGGCATGGATTTCTTTAAGAACATCTCTACAAACTGTACTAATGCTGCGATAACAAGAATGAATACGATCGTCTGTAAATAAGTAAGGTCAATGCCCTTGCTTAACAGATATTCATTTGCAAGAATATATTTATAAATCAATCCGGTTACAAAAGATGAAATTGTAATAACGAATACAACTGCGCCACCCATTCCGGCTGCGGTCTCAGTTTTCTTGGATACACCTAAGAATGGACAGATACCAAGGAACTGGCTTAATACAACGTTATTTACAATCGCAGATCCGACTGCAATTAAAATTAATTCTTTCATCTGTATCTATCCTCCTACTCTGTTTTCTCAGCAGCTGCTGATTCCGGTTTTTACCGGTACATGTTGCAGACATTCCACATCCTGCACAATCACCAGTGATACATCCGGATGGTTTTGCAAGTGGTTTGCCTTTTGCTTCCATCTTAGCTCTTACAATATTCATAATCGCAACCAGACATGCAAGTACAAGGAATGCACCAGGTGCCATAACGAAGATGGTGATTGGTGTGAACCAGCTTAAAGAAAGAACCTGTGCGCCAAAAATCTGTCCTGCACCGAGTAATTCACGGAACAGACCGATCAATGTCAGACCAAGTGTAAATCCAAGCCCCATACCAAGTCCATCGAAGATAGAAGGAACAACCGGATTCTTGGAGGCATAGCTTTCCGCACGTCCTAAGATGATACAGTTTACAACGATCAGAGGAATATACACACCCAGAGAGTCAGAAAGACTTGGTGTATAAGCCTGCATCATAAACTGTACAACTGTAACGAGTGAAGCAACGATCACAATGTAAGCCGGCATACGCACACCGTTTGGAATGGCCTTACGGAACGCTGAGATCAATAAGTTGGACAACACCAATACTACAGTTGTAGAAAGTCCCATACCAAGTCCGTTGATAGCAGATGATGTAACCGCCAAAGTAGGACACATTCCAAGCATCAGAACGAAGGTCGGGTTTTCTTTGATAATACCGTTATATAAACGTTCTACATTTTGTTCATTAGTTTGTACCTCCTAATACATTCTGGAAGTATGCGATGCAGGCATTCACACCGTTTGCCATAGCTTTGGATGTAATCGTTGCACCTGAGATAGATTCGATCTCACTGTCAGAAGAAGGTGCTGCTTTTACAACAGTGAAAGAATCAACGTTCTTTCCTTCGAACTGGCTATAGAAAGCTTCTTCCTGTGCTTTCATACCAAGTCCAGGTGTTTCTGCGATATTTGTAATAGAATAGCCATTTACAGTGCCATCATTCTTGATGCCAACAGAGAAGGTAATGCTTGCCTGGCTGGCGTCTTTTGCTGTAACGGTCAAAACATAACCGATCACATTGCCGCTTGCATCGAGTGCTGTATTCACACTGTCGATCTGGTCAGAAAAACCTTTTTCTGTCATGAGTGCTGCTGCTGCGTCTGCATCAAAATCACTGTATTCTTCGAAAGATGCTGCATCTTCAAATACCTGTTTGTAGGCAGCCTGTGTTTTTTCGTAATTTACCTGATCAATGGAAGGTTTGGTAATTCCATAGACAACTCCGAGGATCAAACCAAGAACGACTGTAAATGCGAATAAAACCAAAGCGTCATGTACGATCTTTTTATTCATAATTTACTTTGCCTCCTTTTCAGGTTTTGTTTTCACAACACCAAAAGCGTTTGGTACTGTGTATTTCTCGATCATAGGAACTAAGAGGTTGCTTAAGATAATTGCAAAGGAAACTCCTTCTGCATTGGCTCCGAAGCAGCGGAACAGTCCTGTGAAAATACCACAGCAGATACCAAAAATGATCTGTCCTCTTGGTGTGATTGGAGATGTAACATAGTCTGTCGCCATGAAGAATGCACCGAGCATTAATCCACCGCCGCAGAGCTGTGCTGTCACATAGTTCATGTCAAATCCATGTCCACCAAACAGCAGAATGAATACAACAAATGTAATAATATAGGAAGCCGGGATTCTAAGGTCGATAACGCCCATTAAAATCAGGAAAATAGCTCCAATTAAAATTGCGATTGCAGATGTCTCACCGATCGTACCTGCTGTCTTACCGATCAGCATGCTCATGGTGTTCACTGCTTCCCCATTTCTCATCTGTGCAAGTGGTGTTGCTCCTGAGTATGCGCCTACAGTGAAGTTTGTCATATCCGCTGCAAATGCGATCAGTAAGAAACATCTTGCTCCGAGAGCCGGGTTCATGAAGTTCTGTCCAAGTCCACCGAACATCATCTTAACAATGACGATTGCGAACACACCGCCGATGACTGCTTCCCACCAAGGAAGGGATGCCGGAAGGTTTAATGCAAGAAGTAAACCTGTTACAACGGCACTTAAATCATCGATGCTGTTCTTTTTATGTACGATCTTGTTGAAGATCCATTCGGAAGCTACACAGCTTGCGATAGTTACTAAAATTAAAATTAACGCTCTGATACCAAAGTTATAAATACCAAACAAACTGGTTGGCAGTAATGCAATGATCACATAAAGCATAATTTTGCCTGTTGTGTCTTTCGAGCGTACGTGTGGTGATGATGAAACATGATATAAATCACTCACGGGATCCACCTCTTTCTTCGTATTTTTTTCACAATAAAATCTTATAAAACTCTCTTTATTGTCTGTTTATTTTTTTCTCTTTGCTGCAAGAACCTGTTTTTTCATGGTCTTGATGGACTGTGCCAACTGACGTTTTGCAGGACATGCGAAACTACAGCTTCCGCACTCGATACATTCCAGTCCATGCCATTTTTCAAACTCATCTGCTACACCATGATCTGCCATCTTTGCAAGTCTGGATGGGACCAACTGTTCCGGACACGCTTCCACGCAACGTCCACAGTTAATACATGGAGATGGTTCTGCTTTTGCAACTTCATCCTCTGCCAAACACAACAGGGAAGAAGATGTCTTGGTTGTCGGGATATCTAAGGAGAACATAGAGAATCCCATCATAGGTCCACCGGAGATAATCTTCTCTGGCTGTACTTTGAATCCACCGGCAGCTTCTACTAATTCTGCATAGTTGGTTCCAATGTAATATAAGAAGTTTCCAGGATTTGCAACCGCATCACCTGTGATTGTTGATACACGGTTCATAACTGGTTTTCCTAATTTTACTGCGTTGTAGATTGCAATGATTGTCTCTACGTTATCTACGATACATCCTGCATCAGCAGGTAACATTTTGGAGTTGATTGCTCTTCCTGTAACAGCGTAGATCAACTGACGCTCACCACCCTGTGGGTACTTTGTCTGTAATGGACAGACTTCCATACGTGGTTCGTCTTTGGTTAACTCCTGTAATTTTGCGATACAGTCCGGTTTATTATTTTCAACACCGAACACACCTTTTGCTTTATCAAAGATCTGTAAAATAATCTTCATTCCGGCAACTAACTCTTCCGGATTTTCAAGCATTCTGCGATAGTCAGCCGTCAGATATGGCTCACACTCTGCGCAGTTTGCGATAATGTACTCAATCTTCTCCGGCTCCTTTGGAGAGAGTTTTACATGAGTTGGGAAACCGGCACCACCCATTCCGACAACGCCTGCTTCTTTTACTTTGTTAATGATTTCTTCCTTGGAAAGAGCTGTCACATCCTCACATGGAGTGAACTCAGCCTCCTTATACTCTCCATCATTCTCAATGACAATGGAATTCACCATATCTCCAACCGCTACACGGCGTGGTTCAATGGCTTTTACGGTACCGGATACAGATGCGTAGATTGGAGAAGAAACAAAACCTCCTGCTTCTGCAATCTTCTGACCTCTTAATACGGTATCACCTTTCGCTACAATTGGATTTGCTGGTGCGCCGATATGCTGGGATACCGGATAAACCAGATCGCCCTTAGGTAAAACTTCCTTGATTGGCTGATCTTTTGCCAGTTCCTTTCCTTCATAAGGATGGACGCCACCTTTAAATGTCTTTAAACCCATTTTTGTGCCCCGCTTTCTCTTATTTAGTATTATATTTTGCGCTAGAATCACAAAATATCATCAGCATGATTATAACACAGCTCTCTCATATGAAATATGTTTTTTTTGTATTTTTTTTAGAACCTTTTGACAAGTTTTTAACAATAATATACATATTTTTTAGAATATATAAATAATTTTTACATAATAAAATCTATGTATTCTTTTCGCCGGATATGGTAAACTGTGGGTGGAAAACACGATAAAGGAAACGATATACCTATGAAAATCTGGAACGAAACACACCATCTTACCGATACAAATTTAATTTTAAATGAAACATTCACAGAAGACGCATTTTTCTTTGATATTGAAACGACCGGCTTCTCTCCCACCTATACCTCGCTCTACCTGATAGGCTGTGCGCACCGTGTGGGTGACAATTTTATCATCACACAGTATTTCGCCGAGACAAAAGAGGAGGAAGGCGCGATTCTCTCTGCCTTTCTGCAGGAACTCTGCCACTATCAGACCGTCATCTCCTTCAACGGACTTGGATTTGATATTCCTTATTTAAAAAAGAAATGTGAAAAATATGGTCTTACACACCCTTTTGACGAAAAAGACTATATTGATATTTATAAAGAAGTTTCTGGCTTAAAATTTTTGCTCAAACTGCCAGACTACAAACAGAAAACCATAGAACGTTTCCTCGGTCTCTCCAGAAATGATACTTTTTCCGGAGGTGAACTGATCGAAGTTTACCAGAATTATTTAAAAACTCCCGATGAGCAGGCAATGTTCTTTCTGAAACAGCACAATTACGAAGATGTGCTTGGCATGACTGGACTGATTGCTATCCGCAGTTACAGAAAGCTTTTTGACGGGGCTTTTACTGTGAATTCGACAGAAACAAATATTTACAAAGACCGCAATGGCATCCCTCAGAAGGAGCTGATCCTCACGCTGCAAAACCAATACCCGATCCCACAGCGTGTCTCCTGCCAGACGGATGCATTTTATCTGATCTGTGATGGCATGCAGTCCAAATTGCGGATTCATCTGTTTGAGGGCACATTGAAGTTTTTCTTCGATCACCCGGAAGATTACTACTATCTTCCGGCAGAAGATATGGCAATCCACAAAAGTGTCGCCACCTATGTAGACAAAGATTTCCGTAAAAAAGCAACTGCCGACAACTGTTACACAAAAAAAGACGCTATCTTTGTTCCACAATACGAAACATTGATCACGCCTTTTTTCAAAGAATCAAGCAAGGACAAGCTCACTTATTTTGAACTGACCCGGGAGTTTCTGGATTCTGATTCTCTTCTGCGCCAGTATACCAGTCATGTTTTCCGCCATTTTCTTGCCGCAAAACATTAGCTTTGCTCTGCAATACAGAAAAAGACGAAAAAACCTTTTGTGATGGTTTTTTCGCCTTTGTAATTCTATTATTCTTTTTCAAAGAAGAAAGATTTATCCCGGACAAATCCAAGTTCCTTATAATTCATAATCTGTTCTGTGCTTCCGATAAAGAGAACTCCTCCCTTTGTCATGCACTGATTGAACTTTTTATAAATCTCATCCTTGGCTTCCTCGGTAAAGTAGATCACAACATTTCTACATACGATCAGATTACAGCCAGTCGGATATGGATCTTTCAGCAGATTGTGTTCTTTGAATTCCACCCTGCGTTTGATCTCATCTGAGATCTGATAGGATGTTCCAATTTTCTTGAAGTACTTATCCTTTAGATCCTTTGGAACATTCGCAATACTCTTCTCATTGTAGAGTCCCATTCTTGCTTTATCCAAAACCTGTTTGTCAATATCTGTAGCAATTACTTTGATATTAGCAAGTGGTATCTGTCTCGACAAAGCCATAACTAGAGAATATGGTTCGTCTCCGGTAGAACATGCTGCACTCCAGACTTTCAGATTCTTTCCATAGGTTTTGATCAGTTTTGGAATACCTCCCCTCTAAGATCTTCCACTGCTCCGGATTACGATAAAATTCAGAGACATTGATGGTCAAAAGTTGACGAACTGTTCGAATTTTTCCTTATCCTTTTAATCAGGTCCACATATGCATCATAGGAAGTAATCCCATTCTTATTAATAAGCGTATCAATTCTACGACGCATCTGTTTTCCTTATAACAGTTCAGATCGATCTTAGTTAACACATATACATCTTTTGAATTTTTCATAATTATCAAGCATATTATTCCTCTGTATGAACTTCAGCAGCTTCTACAGCATCCTCTTCCGGTGCCTCTAAGGCTTTGATCGATAAGCTGATCTTCTTGTCATCTTCATTGAAATCTACAACTTTTGCTTCGATTTCCTGTCCGATTTTAATACATCAGCCGGTTTTTCTACATGATCCTTGGAGATCTGGGAAACATGAAGTAATGCATCAACACCTGAGCAAGCTCAACGATGCACCAAAATCTGTCATTCTTGCAACTTTTCCTTTTACAATATTGCCAACTGCAAACTTCTCTGCTGCTCCGTTCCATGGATTCTCAGAGGGAATTTCATGCTGAGTGCGATCTTTGTATCGTTGATATCTTTGATGAATACTTTTACAGTATCTCAACATTAAATACTTTCTTAGGACTTTCTACTCTGCCCAGGACATCTCAGAAATATGAAGTAATCCGTCTGCTCCGCCTAAATCAATGAATGCACCGAAGTCTGTTACATTCTTAACAGTTCCTTCCATGACATCACCGACTTTGATCTTTGCAAACAGTTCTTTCTGCTGCTCTAATTTCTTCTCAACTAATAACTGTTTTCTGTCACCGATGATTCTTCTGCGTTTTGGATTGAACTCGCTGATCACGAACTGGATCTCCTGATCTTTGTATTTGGAAAGATCTTTCTCATAAGAATCAGATACAAGGCTTGCCGGGATGAACACTCTCGTCTCATCAACAACAACACATAAACCGCCATCTAATACCTGGAAACTTTTGCTGTTAAAACTTCTTTGTTCTCGAAAGCTTCCTCTAATCTCTTGCTTCCTTTTCAGCAGCGACGTTTGTAAGTTAAGAGAACCTCCCTCGCCATCGTTTACTTTTAATACTTTTGCTTCCATTGTATCACCAACAGAAACCATAGTTGTAAGATCTGCGTTAGACTCGTTTGTATACTCATTGCGAGTGATGATTCCGTCTGATTTGTATCCGATATTTAAAACGATCTCATCAGGTTTCACATCGATAACGGTACCTTCAACTACCTCTCCATTTCTTATTGTTTTAAATGATTCCTCCAACATTTGTTCAAAACTCATTTCTGACATTCTTTTGAACCTCCTCAATAATATTGTTTGGGGTAGATGCCCCTGCGGTAATACCTACGTTATCGGTGGATTTTAATCTGGTCAAATCAAGATCCTTTATTGTTTGTATATAGTAAGTATTTTCACATTCTTTTTACAGATTTCAAATAACTTCTGCGTATTAGAACTAGCCCTGCCGCCAATGACGATCATGGCATCGACTTCTTTGCAATACGTTCTGCTTCAGTCTGTCTTTCCTCTGTAGCATTGCAGATAGTATTTAAAACAATAATATCATAACCTTTTTCGTTCACAATTTCAACTAATTCTTGAAATTTATTGTAATTAAATGTCGTTTGTGATACAATACACACTTTTTTTTCGGATGAAAGCGTAAATTTTTCCGCCTCCTCACATGTTCCGATCACGGATGTCTCCGCTGGATCAGACCATCCTTTAATGCCTTCCACTTCCGGATGTGTCTCATTTCCAATAATAATAATATGATATCCTTCTCTGCTGTACTGTTCCACAAGACGGTGAATTTTCAACACAAACGGACAGGTCGCATCTACGATTTCAAATCCCAGTGCCTTGATCTCATCATAGATTTTTCTCTCCACACCATGTGATCTTATGATCACGGTTCCCTTTGGTCTGCCCTTTAATTCATCGGTCGAATGGATGACCTGCACACCTTTTTTTTCAAGATCTGCAACAACCTCTTCATTATGGATGATTGGTCCAAAGGTATAGATCGGTGTCTGATTTTTTTCTGCCTCTTTGTATACCGTTTCCACGGCTCTTTTTACGCCAAAACAAAAACCGGCACTTTTTGCTAAAATAATGTTCATAAATCATTCCTTATCTATTCGTTTTCTGATTCCTGCTTCTTTCAGCCGTTTTCCTGTTAACAGCCTTTTTTCTCTTCATAAATAGAGCGGATTGCCTCCACCACCTGATCGATATTCATCTCAGAAGAATCTACCAAAACCGCATCCTCTGCCTGTTTCAACGGAGAAGTCTCACGGTGCATATCCCGGTAATCACGGTCGATGATATCCTTCTCGATCTCATCAAAATCACAGGAAACACCTTTTGCAGTCAATTCATCGTATCTTCTCTGCGCTCTCTTGTCTTAGAACTTGCGGTCAGATAAATCTTCACCTGCGCATTTGGAAGCACGCATGTTCCGATATCTCTTCCGTCCATGATAACGTCCGTGCTCTCTGCAAGCTTTCTCTGCAGTTCCACTAATTTGGTACGGACAACCGGATATACGCTTGTCGCAGAAGCCATATTACCGACTTCCTCCGTACGGATAAATCCGTTTACATTTTTACCATTTAAAATAACCTGCTGTTCATTATTTTCATAGGCAATGGTCACATCCACATTCGGACATGCTTCCGCAATTTTTGTTTCATCCGAAGAGGCGATTCCGTTTGTCAGGAAATAATATGCCATGGCACGGTACATCGCACCGGTATCTACATAGATAAAACCAAGCTCCTTTGCCAGTTTTTCTTTGCGATTGTACTTTTTCCAGCTCCTGCTGGTCCGTCGATTGCAATATTCATACTCATAATATATCCATTCCTCTCATTTTTATCTGTTTTTCATTACTGTTCACCCGTACCTCGTTCCAGTAGCGATTTTTCTACTCCACACACATCCCTGCAAGATGTCCGGTAGACCATGCGATCTGGAGATTGAAACCACCTGTCAGGGCATCTAAGTCTAATACTTCCCCACAGAAATATAAATGTCTGACAAGTTTTGACTCCATCGTCGATGGATTCACCTCACTGACTTTGACACCGCCTTTTGTGATAATTGCCTCATTAAAATCACGCAGTCCATTTAACGTTAACGGAAAAGCCTTGATGAGCCGCACAAATTTCAGTCGCTCCTCTTTTGTGATCTCGTTTACTTTTTTATCCGGATCGATCCCGGATAATTCAATCATGACCGGGATCATTTTTGCCGGGAAAAGCTTTCCAATGGAATTTTTGAACTGTTTGTTCTTTGCTTCCTCAAAATCTTTCAACACACGCTTGTCTAACTGTTCTTCCGTCAATGCCGGCTTTAAGTCGATTTCCATTGCAAGAGGCTCTTTTGCGATATCCGGCCTGATCATCGCACTTGCAGTCAGAATCAATGGTCCGCTGACACCAAAATGCGTAAATAGCATTTCTCCGAATTCATCGTAAAGTACCTTCTTTCCACGGCAAATACGGACATTGACATTTTTTAAAGAAAGTCCCTGCATCTCCCTGACATAGTCTTCTTTTGCGTTAAACGGCACAAGGGAAGGTCTTATCTCCGTCACAGTATGTCCTGCCTCTTTTGCAAAGCGGTAGCCATCCCCGGTTGATCCTGTTGTCTGATAGGAAAAGCCTCCGGTGGCAACGATCACATCATCCGCCTGGATTTTCCCTCCATCAGAAAGCTGCACACCACATACCTTTTTTTGTCCCGCTTCCCCGGAATCTTCATATAATAATGTGTCCACTTCACTGTGAAGCCGGATCTCCACCTGATCTTTTTTTAACACACGCTGCAGTGCTGCGATCACGTCCGAAGAATGATCTGAAACCGGGAAAATGCGGTTTCCGCGTTCATTTTTTACCGGCAGCCCAGCCTGTTCAAAAAAATCAATGACCATCTGGTTATCATATGCGTAAAATGCACTGTATAAAAACTTCCTATTGGTCATGACACTGTTAAAAAGTACATCCATATCACTGGAATTGGTAATATTACACCGGCCTTTTCCTGTGATAAAAAGCTTCTTTCCCAGTTTCTCATTTTTTTCCAATAATGTTACATGATGACCATTTTCTGCTGCAGCGATTGCCGCAAACATTCCGGCAGGTCCTCCGCCGATCACAACTACTCTACTCATTAAATTCGGTATCTCCTATTTTTCCATATCGCATTTTAATGGAGTCATCAATATAATTGATCTCATCACTCTCATATACCTGATATTCATCCCAGATATCTTCCAACATCTCCAGTGTTTTTGCAACTTTTTTGCGGTTCTTCATGCAAAGTGCAACGATCAGCGCATTGATGACACTGAGCGGTGCTACCAGAGAATCCACGATCGAAGCCATATCACTGTCCGCAATCAGATTGCAGGAGGAATACAGATTCATCGGGGAATGTACACTGTCTGTCAATGTGATTACTTTTGCATTGCGGTTATTTGCAAATTCCATTGCCTTTAAAGTCCGCATGGAATAGCGTGGGAAACTGATCCCGATAATCACATCATCCTTTCCAATCCGGACCATCTGTTCAAAAATCTCACTGGAGCTGCTGGTCTGAAGTAAATGCACATTATCAAACATCAGGTTAAAATAGAATGCCATAAAGGATGCTAACGGCGCACAGCTCCGGATTCCAATAATATAAATGTGCTTTGCGTTTAAAATGGTATTCACTGCGATCTCAAATGCTTCCTGATCGATTTTCTCCAACGTGGTATTGATCTTGTCCGCATCCGAGTGCAGGACCGATTCCAATATTTTCGACTGACTGATTCTTCCATAGGTCACTTCCATACGCTGGATCGAATTCAGCTTGTTTCTCACAAGTTCTTCCAATGCATTCTGGAATTCCGGATACCCTTTGTATCCCAAATGTGTTGCAAAACGCACAACGGTTGATTCACTGACGCCAACTACTTCACCTAATCTGGCGGCTGTCAGAAAAACTGCTTTATCATAATTATCTGTGATATATGTAGCTAATAACTTTTGTCCCTTGCTTAATCTGCTGTAAGATTCATTAATACGATTACTCAGATCACGCGTATTACCCATAGTTCCCCATCCTGTTATCCAATTTCTGTCCGGCAGCTTTTACATAGTATCTGCTGCTTTCGGAACATTTTCAAAATTCCAACATTTTAATTATAGCAAATAGGAACTTTTTGCAAAAAAGAGGCTGAAAACCAGCCTCTTTTCTGTCCTGTCTTATACCGGATATGCTCCGTTCTTGTATCTGCTACCGTTGCATCTACTTTTTCTGCTGAGCTTCTCTGTATTTGAAGAAGTCTGTGGCAACCTGTGGGAATAAAGCATAGGTTAATACGTCTTCATCCTGCTGTTTCCACTGTTTCATCTCAGCTTCGATCTTGTCTAATTCAGGCTCAAGCAAGTCTGCATATCTGCATGTGATCGCATTCTTCTTTATCCTCGCCAAGAACCTTGTCAACAACCTCTGGATTGAAAGGTTTTACAGTCTGACCATATTTTCCAAGTAAAACGTCTTTTGTCTCTTTTGTAGCAACTTTGTAACGTTCACCCATCAATACGTTAAATACAGCCTGTGTACCAACGATCTGGGAAGAAGGAGTTACAAGAGGCGGTTCACCAAGGTCTTTACGAACTCTTGGGATCTCCTTTAATACTTCTTCGTATTTATCCTCTGCATGCTGCTCTTTTAACTGGGAAACCATGTTGGATAACATACCACCTGGTACCTGGTATAATAAAGTCTTAATGTTAACGCCAAGTACTTTTGTATTCATCAAACCGCTCTCTAATGCTTCTTCTCTCATTGGTCTGAAGTAATCAGCGATCTCTGCAAGTAAGTTCTGGTCTAAACCGGTATCAAATTCTGTTCCCTTGAATGCCTCTACCATAACTTCTGTTGCCGGCTGGCTTGTTCCCATAGAGAATGGAGAGATTGCAGTATCAATGATATCGCATCCTGCCTCTACTGCTTTCATGTATGTCATGGAAGCAACACCGGAAGTATAGTGTGTGTGAAGCTCGATCGGTAATGATGTAGAATCTTTCAAAGCCTGAACTAACTCTGTTGCTTTGGAAGGAACTAAAAGTCCGGCCATATCTTTGATACATAAAGAATTAGCTCCCATATCCTCTACTCTCTTAGCCATATCCATCCAGTATTCCAATGTATAGGCATCACCTAATGTGTAGGATAATGCAACCTGCGCATGTCCGTTCTCTTTGTTGCAGGCGGTAACTGCTGTCTGAAGATTGCGGATATCGTTTAAGCAGTCGAAAATACGGATGATATCAATACCATTTGCAATTGATTTCTGTACAAAATACTCTACAACGTCATCTGCGTATGGACGATATCCTAAAATATTCTGTCCACGGAACAGCATCTGTAATTTTGTATTTTTAAAGCCATCTCTTAATTTACGAAGACGCTCCCATGGATCTTCTTTAAGAAACGAAGGGATGCATCGAATGTAGCACCACCCCAGCACTCAACAGCGTTGTATCCGACTTTATCCATTTTATCAACGATCGGAAGCATCTGTTCTGTTGTCATACGTGTTGCGATCAGGGACTGATGCGCATCACGCAGAACGGTTTCTGTTATTTTAAAGGTTTTAACAACTTCTGCCATGATTTTCTATTCCTCCTAAATTCCAAAGATTGCCATGAATACACCGGCTGCTACTGCAGTACCGATAACACCGGCAACGTTTGGTCCCATTGCATGCATAAGTAAAAGTTTGTCGGGTCTTCTTCTGCTCCGACTTTCTGTGACACACGGGCTGCCATTGGAACGGCAGAAACACCTGCAGAACCAATCAGTGGATTGATCTTGCCCCTTGTGATCCAGCATAATAATTTACCAAATAATACACCGGCCGCAGTACCAAACATGAATGCTACAAGACCAAGGATAACGATTTTGATCGTTGTCCAGTTTAAGAATGCTTCTGCACTCGTGGAAGCACCAACTGATGTACCGAGTAAAATTACTACGATATACATTAACGCATTGGATGCTGTCTCTGATAACTGACGGACAACTCCGGATTCGCGGAATAAGTTACCAAGCATTAACATACCAACCAGTGGAGCTGTTGTAGGAAGGATCAGACACACCACAATTGTTACCACGATAGGGAATAAAATCCTCTCCAGCTTTGATACCGGACGCAGGTTCTCCATCTTGATCGCACGCTCTTTTGGTTGTAAATAATTTCATGATCGGAGGCTGGATAATAGGAACTAACGCCATGTAGGAATACGCTGCCACTGCGATTGGTCCCATCAGGCCTGACTGTCCTAATTTTCCTGCAAGGAAAATAGAAGTAGGTCCGTCTGCACCACCGATGATAGAAACAGCCGCTGCTGCTTTATCATTAAAACCTAATAAAATTGCAAGGAAGTATGCACCAAAGATACCAAACTGTGCCGCTGCTCCAAGCAGGAAGCTGATCGGGTTTGCGATCAATGGTCCAAAGTCTGTCATCGCACCTACACCGAGGAAGATCAGTGAAGGCAGGATCGACCATTCATCTAACGTGTAAAATAATGGAACAAACCACCGACACCATTGCTCATCATTTCCGGTTCTGCAAAATATCCGGGTAGATATTTACAAGCAGCATACCAAATGCGATCGGAACCAGAAGCAATGGTTCAAATCTTTGGCGATTGCAAGGTAAAGGAATACACAGGCAACAAGGATCATGATGAAATTTCCGACTGTCAGGTTAAAGAAGGCAGTCTGGTGAAGGAGATTGTCCATTGTCTCCATAAAATAACTCATAGTTATCCTCCTAAAATACTAGTTTAATGTAGCAAGTAAAGCGCCTGCTTCTACCATATCACCAACATTTACATTGATACTTGCAACAGTACCATCCTGTGGTGCAACAACTGGTGTTTCCATTTTCATGATCTCTAAAACAAGGACAGCATCACCTTTTTCACTGCCTGGCCTACAGAAGCTTCGATCTTAAATACTTTTCCTGCTGCTCCTGCCTCAATCTTAACGCTTCCTGCGCCACCTGCCGGTGCTGCTGCCTTTGAGCTGCTGCCGGAGCGGCTGGTGCTGCTGCACGTCTTGGTGCTGCTGCCGGAGCACTTACGCTTCCGTTCTCTTCTACTGTAACATCATAAACATTTCCATTTACGGTAATTGTATAGCTTTTCATTTAATAAATCCTCCTGATCATAAAGGTAATCAATATCTTTTATTTCATATTGTGACTGGTTCTTTTATCTTCTGTGGATAGAACGAACGACAAAAGAATCTGTGGATGTTCCTTCGCTTGCTGCGATCGCTGCAGAAATAACAGCTACAAGTTCAAGGTCATCTGTAAGGTTTTCATTTACTGTCTCAACTGCCGGTGCTTTTGTTGCTTCTGTTTTGCAGTTTCTTTCTTCGGAGCACCAACTTTGAAATAAACTTAAAGCAGTAAATGATCAGACTGATAAGTATTAATACACAGAATACAGTTCCCATTCCCATCAAAGTATTGAGAGCTGCCTTTTCTAACTTCTCGCCTAATGTATACACGATATCTGCTGTTGCATCAGTCATCTCAATCTCTTCTGTCAGATAATTGTATTCATAGACGAATGTTACGTCCACATCTCTCAGAAAAATTTACGATCTGGTCAACGGTAACAGTATCGCTTGTCTTATCAATAGAGAACTCACCCAGACCAACAAATGTACCCACATCAGATGTCGTGTCCAGCCATGACTGTAAAGACTGATCACAGCTTCTGCCTCTGTGTATTCTCTTCCATACTGTTTTGCATACTGCTTTGCATACTGCTCATTTGTCTCAATTGCCGCAGATAACTCCTCCTCAGAAAATGCTGCAATTGAAGTTACCAAGTTCTGTGCGCTGCTCTGTAGATCAGAGTAACTCATTCCGCCGTAGTCAACATCCTGCGGATCAGCGGATCCACAAGCTGCGAGTGTCAGCGCCATGATGCAAAGACAAAGCATTAAAGATAATTTTTTCTTCATAACTTCACCTTTCTATTTTGTTCCATGTTTCTTATCCGGTGTGCATACACATTTTGTGTAAAGCATCTCAAATGCTGCAACAAGATATTTTCTTGTATCTGCAGGCTCAATGATCAGATCAACATAGCCTCTTCTTGCGGCAGTCACTACATTTGACTGTAATTTTTCATATTCTTTTGCTTTCTCAGCAAGAACATCTGCGGAAGCGTCTGCATACATAATTTTAGCTGCAAGTTCTGCATCCATCATACCGATCTTGGTCTCCGGCCATGCATATACTAAATCTGCTCCGATCGATTTGGAGTTCATGGTCACATAAGCACTTCCGAAAGCATCGCCTGCGATCAGGTTTACTTTTGGACAGGTTGCAGAAGCAAATGCAGAAGTCATGTGGGCAAGTGCCTTTGCAAGACCTTTTTCTGCACACATGCATGCCTTGAATCCTGTCACATTTGTGATAGATAAAACAGGGATCTCGAAAGCATCACAGAAACGGATGAACTCAGATGCTTTCTCGCATCCTTTTACGGTAAGCGCTGCCTCAAAAGTCTCTGCTGTCTTTCCCTCTTCATCATGGATCTCTGTACAGTTTGCAACTGCACCGACAGTCATGCCATTTAATTTGATAAATCCTGTCACCATGTTCTTTGCGTAATCAGCTTTTGTCTCAAAGAAGGCATGTCCGTCTGAAATCTCGCTTAAGAGATATCTTGCGTCGCCCTTCATAACATCCATGCTTGCACATGCGCGGTTTAAATCGTCCCACATTCCTCTGTGTAAACATCTCCCTCATTATTTAAAGGAAGCATGGATACTAACTCACGGATCTGTGCGAGGATCTCATCCTCTGTGCCGACATAGTCAACACAGCCTGTCTCTTCGCTCTGGAATTTTGCTGCGGATGTATCGCATTTTTCAATTCTGTTGCCCTCGATCGCATTTGGGGAATTGATGAACATCTTAGCCTTGGTTTCTTCCATAAAAGCGAAATCAGATAAAGCTGGAACAACTGCAAGACCGCCGCCACAATTTCCAAATACGGCACTGATCTGTGGAATCACACCGGATGCCTCGATCTCTTTGGCATAAATCCTGCCAAATCCGTCTAATGCATCGACAGACTCCTGTAATCTCATACCTGCACAGTCAATAAAACCGATGACCGGTGCGCCCATTTTCATTGCCATGTCATATACATTGGCAATTTTCTTTGCATGCATCTCACCGATTGTTCCGTTTAATACGGATGCATCCTGGCTGTAAACATATACCAGATTGCCATCGATCAGACCATACCCTGTGATAACACCGTCGGATGGTGTGTCTGTGTCTGCAAGATTAAAGTCTGTATTTCTTGCTGTTACAAGAGAACCGATTTCCATAAAACTGTTCTCATCGACTAACTTGGTAATACGCTGCATTGCCAAGCTATCATTACTACTACTCATTCTTTAGCCCTCCATCTATAAAAAATTAACAAATTTCGCTATGATAATATTACCTCTTTTCCAAACAATTTTCAAGTGTATTGTTAATTTTTTGACAGAATTTTTTCCAAGATCTTTACCACATATTGTCAGACAGCGAGTTTTAACACCTGTCTTAAGCACCACTCAAAATCCAGTTTCTCCATATCTTCTGTGGTCTCCACCTGATATTCCCGCAATACCATGCCGCCCAGTTTATAATAGATGACTCCGGCACAGCTTCCCTTTTTTACCGGTGCACTCAGTTTTTGTGCGATCCGATACTCCACTGTCACCTGTTCCCCCTCTCTGAGCAGTACGTGTGAGAGATCTTTTTTCAGGACGGCATGCAGTTTCATGTACACCTGTTCTCCGATTCTGCCGCCCTGTGCATGTTCAACGGGAACCGGTGCAAATCTGCTCTCATCCAGTGCAATATCGTCCAGATTGCAGCGCTCGTAAGCGGCAAGTCCGTATTCCATAAGCTTTCTCGTATCCGACCATTTATAAGTTCTATTGTTCGGCCAGCCGCATGCAAGCAGTGCCACAATATATGTTTTTCCATTTTGTTCCAGCGCCACCCACATAACAGTATCCGGCGTTTCCCGTAAATCCTGTTTTCCCGGAAACTGCCCCGTCCATCATCTTTAAAAATGCATTATGGTTGTAGCAATGGTAGGCATATTTTCCACTCACATCCGTAAACGTATACTCTGCCTCCCCGGTGATTTTCAAAAACTGGTCTGCCTTTGGAGATTCCTTAATGCAATAACGCATGATCTGCGCAAGGTCTTCCGCAGTCGTGTGATGAAACTGACTGTCCTTCTGTGCATCCAATCCATTTGGCGTTATAAAAAAAGTGTCAGCGCACCCGATTTTTTTTGCATAGTCATTCATCATCTTTGAAAAATGCTCCGTTGTACCGGCAACCTGCTCTGCGATAACGACTGCACAGTCATTAAAGGACTCTAGCATCATCGCGTAAATGAGATCTTTCATCCGGAATTTCTGTCCTGCCGGTGCACCCAGATGCACTTTTGGCGCCTTCGCTGCCTGCACAGACACCTCGGCGATCTGCTCTAAATCACAGTTTTCCAGTGCAATAATGCAGGTTAATATTTTGGTGGTACTCGCATTGGCAAGTGCCTCTGATCCGTTTTTACTATATAAAATACGTCCGGAACCGCCATCCATTAAGACTGCCGCCTTTGCGAAAAGCTCCGCTTCTTCCGGCGGCTCCTGCGCTGCCATCAATTTTGTTGGATATGTAAATAGAATGATAAGACATATGATAAATGAAATTGCTCTTTTCAAACCCAGAACCCATTTTTTCTCTTCACTCATCTATATGCAGAAATGAAATATGGTATGCTTTTTCCCTTATATATCCAGTTTTACTTTCATCTCTTCTTCTGCTTCCTGCTTGAACTCCTCGATCTGAACCTGATCTAACATTGGCAGTTCATCCAGGGACTGCACACCAAAGCTTCTTAAGAACTCCTCCGTTGTGCCAAACAAAAGCGGACGTCCCGGTGCATCTAATCTGCCGAGTTCCTTCACCAGATTGTACTCGACTAACTTGTTGACCGCATGGTCGCAGGAAACACCGCGGATCTTCTCAATCTCCACCTTTGTGATTGGCTGCTTGTACGCAATAATAGAGAGTGTCTCTAAAAGTACATCCGTGAGCACATGTTTTTTCGGCTGCTTAGCAATCCGTATCAGGTACTCATACATTTCGCTTTTCGTGCACATCTGATAGGCTCCGTCCAGCTCGATGATCTTCATGCCAATGCTCGGCTTCTCATATTCTTTCATGAGATGCTCAATAATTTTCTTTGTCTCTTTTTTATCTAATTCCAATGCAGCGGCAATTTTTTCCAGTTCCACGGATTCTCCCATGGTAAAAAGGATTGCCTCCACAATCGCTTCATAATTCTTTTCTTCCATTCATCTATTCCCTATGCCGTCAAGACCTGTTAAGCGGCCATTTTCGATTCTATCTTAATATCATCAAAAGTGTGTTCCTGTGAGATAAAAATCTTTCCCACCTTCATCAGCTCTAATATTGCCAAAAAAGTAACAATCACTTCCACCTTGCTCGCCTGCGCTTCCAGAAGGTTGCGGAAGCTGAAATTTCTGTGTGTTTTGCAGAAGTCCTCCACATATAGCATCTTATCCGAAAGTGAAACTTCTTCCTTCTCGATCTTACCAAACTTCGAACGCACCGGGTCAATCTTGTCCACCTGTTTTTTCATAATGGACTTAAAAATCTGATCGAGCTTTGCCAGATTCATATCCCCGACTAATTCTGCAAGATCTACCGGTTCCTCATACTCTGCAACTTCCGGTGGGATCGTAGGTTCCTTAAAAAACACCTGCTCCGCATCCATCTGTCTGTCCCTGAGTTCATAAGCCATGCACTTGTACATCTTGTACTCCAGCAGCTGCTGTACAAGTTCTGCCCTCGGATCTTCCTCCTCTTCCTCCTCGGATTCTTTCTTCGGAAGCAGCATCCTAGACTTAATATCGATCAACGTGGCAGCCATGACCAGAAATTCACTCATGACATTTAAGTCATTCCGCTTCATCTCCGCGATATATTCCATGTACTGATTCGTGATCTCTACAATCGGGATATCATAAATATTCACTTTATTTTTTTCCAACAGATGTAAAAGCAGATCCAGTGGACCTTCAAACACCTGAAGTTTTACCGTCAGCTCCATATATGATAACTTCCTTGCAATGTTTCGTCCGGTCTGCCATGACACAAACCATAAGAATTTAATTTGTAAATCGCAACGTATCAATTTTATATGGAAACCGAAAAAAAAGCAAGCATAATGTACAGGTTCTCCGGCTAAAATGAAGTAGAAACGTCGCAGGCTGCGCCTTTTGCAGATATGTGACACTGAAACCCAAAATTTTCGGAGGTATCCCAAATGCGCCTGTTATGCTCTGCCCTTCTTTCTGCAAACCTGCTCCTTGGAAGCAGTTTTTCCCTCCTGTCACCGTACTATTTTTGTGTCAGGACAATATTCTCCCAAAAACATTTTTTCCTTTGAGAGAACCTTTGTTCTTTCCGAGACACCGGCGGAATCCACTCCGGCGGCTGATTCGTCTGACGTTCTCAATCTGTCTGCCCCGAGCGTTCTTCTCATGGAAGCATCTACCGGAACGATTCTGTATGAAAAAAATTCCCATACAGTCCTCCGCCCTGCAAGTATCACGAAAATCATGACGCTAATTCTCATTTTTGACGCGATCGAATCCGGTCAGATTTCTTTAGAAGATACTGTCACCGTGTCAGAATACGCTGCCAGCATGGGTGGCTCGCAGGTCTTTTTGGAACCGAATGAAACGCAGACCGTCGACACCATGATCAAATGTATCAGCATCGCAAGTGCCAATGACGCATGCGTTGCCATGGCGGAATTTATCTGCGGCAGTGAAGCCGCTTTCGTAGAAAAAATGAATGAGCGTGCCAAAGGACTTGGCATGAACGACACTACATTTGTAAATTGTTGTGGTCTTGACGTTGACGGACATATGACAAGCGCCTATGATGTTGCCCTGATGTCCCGCGAGCTGACCACGAAATACCCACAGATCCATGATTATTCTACCATCTGGATGGATACGATCACGCACGTCACAAGACGCGGTTCGGAGGAATTTGGTCTGACAAACACCAACAAGCTGATCCGGCAATATCAGTATGCAACCGGGCTTAAGACCGGCTCGACGAGCCTTGCAAAGTACTGTGTCTCCGCCACCGCAGTAAAGGACGGCATGGAACTGATTGCAGTCGTCATGGCCGCCCCGGATTTTAAGATCCGGTTTGCCGATGCAGCCACACTTTTAAATTACGGTTTTCCAAATGTCGGATTTATTCGGATGAGAACACCGACACACTCGCCGCACTCCCATTAAAAGGAATTTCCGATGAAGTCTCTCTCTGCTACCGCTCCCCATTTCAATATGTGGTTACAGACGGTTCCGATCTCTCGGTATCACAAAAGAACTGGAACTGCCGGAATCTGTGGAAGCCCCGGTTGCATCCGGTGATGTCATCGGGCGCGCTGTCTATAAACTGGGCGACAGGGAACTTGGAACGGTCGACATTTTATGCAGCGAGGATATTGCCGCCGCTGTCTACAAAGATTATTTTATGGAATCACTGCAAATGTACCTGCCATAAATCTGCGAATTATTACTGGAACAAAGTGTAAATAAACTGTATCAAAAAGCAAAGGGCAGAGAAACCTCTCACCGGCTCTCCACCCTTTGTTACCATTTTACAGCAACGGTGCAAACAGACGCATCATGCCCTGGAAAATACGAATGAACACATTCTGACCTCTGCAGAATTCCAATGTCATTTCCTCGGAAGCCGCAAAAGTATCCATACAGTCCTCTTTCAACTGCATCAAGGCTTTCGTTTTATACATAAACACACCACACTCAAAATGCAGGAACAGACTGCGGTAATCCAGATTGATACTTCCCACAGTTCCAATCTTATCATCACAGAGAAAACTCTTGGCATGAATAAAACCAGGTGTATACTGATAAATTTTTACACCACATTTGAGCAGCGGTTCATAATGGGACTGCGTCAAAGGAAAATCATTTTCTTATCCGGGATTCCCGGTGTCACAATCCGCACATCCACACCACGCTTTGCAGCGTTGCACAGGCTCACCAGCATCTCATTGTCAATGATCAGATACGGCGTAAAAATATACACATACCGCTCTGCATGGTTGATAATGTTCAGATAAATATTCTCTCCTACTGTCTCATGATCCAACGGTGTATCACCATAAGGCTGTACAAAGCCGTCTCCCTCAAAAGGTTCTTTCTGGTATACCTGTGGCATGAACTGTTTGTAATCCTCAGAGGAATGGTTGATGTAATTCCACATTTCCAGAAACATCACAGTCATACTCCACACAGCTTCGCCCTCTAAACGGATTCCGGTATCTTTCCAGTAGCCAAACCGTGACGCCACATTGATATATTCGTCCGCAAGATTGATTCCTCCGGTAAATCCAACTTTTCCATCAACCACAAAATCTTCCTATGATCCCGGTTATTCATAATAACGGACATAATCGGACGGAATGGGTTAAACGCGGCACACTTAATGCCTTTTGCCTGCAATATCTTATAATATTTTGGCGGCAGTGTATTGATGCAGCCGATATCGTCATAAATCAGCCGGACATCCACACCCTCTTTGCTTTTTGCTCAAGTACCTCCACGATGCGGTCAAACATCACTCCCTGATCTACGATAAAATATTCTAGAAAAATAAAATGTTCTGCTTTTTCCAGCTCTGCAAGCATATCTGGGAACATCTCTTCCACAGCTGTAATATTTTGTGGACGTATTATGATAAAGCGGAAATCCTGCCCAGTCATTGATATATCTGGACTGACGATAAACAGAAAGATCCTCTCTCGCTAACTGTTTTTTGATCTCCGGTGTCTGATAAAGGCATGCACTCACCTCCCGGTTCACGGAGTCCATACGTTCCTGTGTTTTCTTCGTAAGACTTGATCTGCCAAAATCATATATAATAACAGTCCAAGCACCGGGGACAGCAGGATAATGAATGTCCACGAAAGTTTATTTGCTGGATTCGTCCAACGGTTTACGATCACCAGCACCACAATAATTGCGATCACACGAATTGCAAGGTTTGCATATGTGAACTGATAACTGAACTGATACATGACCATTACAAGCCATAAAAACTGGAGAATAATGGAAACTGCAACGATAGAAAATCTTCCTAATAATAAATGTGCTATTTTTTTCATCTGTATTCATCGCCCCTTTCCCATTATTCTAATATCAGAAAATGAAAATGTCAAACTACAAGGTTGTTCACATGTAGCATTCCCCAGCATTTTCTGCCAATCTGCTCCCCTCTCGGATATACACTCTCATAGAGTTTTAATTTCATCTCTGCCGGCGTATAATCCGGGTGTTTCTGATATGCAAGCGCAACCGCACCGGAAACTACCGGTGCAGCCATTGAGGTTCCGCTTTTCACAATATATCCCTTTGCATCTTTACTGCAGCTTTTCACATTTGTTCCAGGTGCAAGGACTTCCGGTTTCACGATACAGCATTCCGTCGGCCCGAATCCGCTGTAATTTTTTGTCAGTCTCCCACTGTTTCCTGTTTCTGTCACATTATCATCCCAGCTTCCGACCGTCAGCACTTTTCTGGAAATTCCCGGAATTGTGACAGAGTTTTCCTTTGGGCCATTATTTCCCGCCGCTGTCACCACCATGATTCCCTGATTCCACGCCTCGTCCACAGCGTGAAGCAGCTGCTCCTGCTCATTTTTTCCTGCACTTGCCATCATCCCGACTGAAATATTTAAAATTTTCACCTGATATTTCTCCCTGTTTTGTAAAAGCCAGTCCATTCCCTCTAACACATGGCTGGTAACTCCGTTCCCCTTCCGGTCCAATACTTTTAGTACCACAAAACGAACCCTTGGCGCCACCCCGCTTAACAGCCGCACGCCACGCTTATCCTTAGACATCAGTCCACTGCCGCCAATGATTCCTGCGACATGTGTTCCATGCCCATTATCATCATACGCCGCAAGTTTCTTCTGGCAGAAATCCTCAAAATGTAAAATTCTCTGGTCAAAGTCCAGATGTGGGGCAATCCCGGTATCCATGACCGCCACAGTGATATTTTTGCCGTTCAAGCCCATTTTATATGCACGGTCACAATGAATGACACGTTTCACTCGATCCATAAATGTTATCCTTTTTTCAGTATCAGTAGTGACAAAGAAAACAATAGCATGCAAACATTCTAGTGAGGTTCCCGTAACACTTTGGAAAACACCTCACATATTATTTTTTCTATTTTATTCGTTTATTAGTTGTTCTCTGGAACATCTTTCATGGAGAAGCTGATTCTTCCCATCTTATCTTTTCCAAGGCAGACAACTGTTACTTTATCACCTAATGTAAGAACATCTTCTACACGATTGATTCTCTCTTTGGAAATCTTGGAAATGTGTACCATTCCTTCTTTTCCAGGAGCGAACTCGATAAATGCACCAAACTCTTTGATGCTTACAACTGTTCCGGTGAAGATCTGGCCTTCCTCAAAATCAGTTGTGATCGTCTTGATCATGTCGATTGCTTCCGCCATCTTCTCTTTGTCTGTTCCACATACAGATACTGCACCCTCATCTGTAATGTCGATCTTGACATCTGTGCGGGCAATGATCTCGTTGATGGTCTTACCTTTCTGACCAACCACATCACCGATCTTATTTGGATCGATCTGAATCTGGATGATCTTAGGAGCGTATGCACCAACTTCTTTACGAGGTTTTGAAATTGCTTTGGACATTACTTCATCCATAATGTAAAGTCTTGCCTCACGTGTTCTTGCAATTGCCTCCTCTACGATTGGTCTTGTCAGACCATGGATCTTAATATCCATCTGGATTGCTGTGATACCTTTATGGGTACCGGTTACTTTAAAGTCCATGTCTCCGAAGAAGTCCTCAAGTCCCTGGATATCCGTAAGTACGATATAATCATCATCTGTATCACCTGTTACAAGACCACAGGAGATACCTGCTACCATGGATTTGATTGGTACACCTGCAGCCATAAGTGCCATACAGGATGCACAGGTAGATGCCATGGAAGTAGAACCGTTAGACTCAAATGTCTCGGATACCGCACGGATTGCATATGGGAATTCCTCCTCAGAAGGAAGTACTGCAACAAGTGCTTTCTCAGCAAGTGCTCCGTGTCCAATCTCACGACGTCCCGGGCCACGGGATACTTTTGTCTCACCTACAGAGTATGCAGGGAAATTATACTGATGAATATATCTCTTTGTTGTAATATTTGCATCAAGTCCATCAATCTTCTGTACTTCAGATAATGGAGCCAATGTAACAACATCACAGATCTGTGTCTGTCCACGGGTAAACATTGCAGAACCATGTACTCTAGGAATCAGATCAACTTCTGCTGCCAATGGACGGATCTGGTTGATTGCACGGCCATCTGGACGTTTGTGATCTTTTAAGATCATCTTACGTACTGTCTTTTTCTGGTACTGGTAAACGGCCTCACCTAAAACAGCAAGCCATTCTTCCTTATCGGCAAATGCCTCTGCCAGTTTATCTGTGATCTCACGGATGTTCTCTTCACGTTTCTGTTTTTCATCTGTAAAAACTGCGTTCTCCATATCTTCCGGAGTCACAATCTCTTTCATTGCTGCAAACATCTCATCCGGGATTGCACAGCTTGTGTATTCATGTTTTGGTTTGCCACATTCCGCAACGATCTTATCCATAAACTGGATAATTGTCTGGTTTACATCATGGCATTTGTAGATTGCTTCGATCATTTTCTCTTCCGGGATTTCATTTGCTCCGGCTTCGATCATGATAACTTTTGTTCTGGTAGAAGCGACTGTTAACTGTAAATCGCCTTCATCCCATACTTTCTGGGATGGGTTTACGATGAACTCACCGTCTACCATACCCATCTGAGTCATGGCACATGGTCCATCGAATGGGATATCTGACATGGTTGTTACAAGTGCAGAACCGATCATACCAACCACCTCAGGGCGGCACTCTGGATCTACGGACATTACCATGTTATTCAAAGTAACATCGTTACGATAATCCTTAGGGAATAATGGTCTCATTGGACGGTCGATAACGCGGGAAGTAAGGATCGCATTCTCAGATGCTTTTCCCTCTCTCTTATTGAAACCGCCTGGAATCTTTCCTACTGCGTACATTTTCTCCTCGAACTCTACGCTTAATGGGAAGAAATCTACTCCATCTCTTGGCTTGTCTGATGCTACTACAGTAGATAATACAGTTGTCTCACCATATTTGATCAATGCAGCGCCGTTTGCCTGTGCACACACTCTTCCGATATCTACCGTAAGAGTTCTGCCGGCAAGTTCCATTGAAAAACTTTTATACATGTTTTCTCTCCTTTAAATTTTGTATACGCCACAGCATACTGTGTGACTAAAACAGAAGTACCGAAACTACTGAACCATACATGCCTGTCCGCCATGTACCCTTCAGTGGTCTCGGGTATTTAGACTTCTGCCTCGTTTTATTGTACTAGAAATATTCGGAATATACAAGCAAAAAAATAGAGCGGTGAAAACTCCGCTCTATTCTGCTTATACCTACTATTACTTTCTTAAGCCTAAGCTGTCGATCAATGCACGGTATCTCTCGATATCGATTTTCTTTAAGTAAGCAAGTAAACCACGTCTCTGACCTACCATTTTCAGAAGACCTCTTCTGGAATGATGATCATTTGGGTTCTCTTTTAAGTGATCTGTTAACTCTGTGATACGGGCTGTTAAAAGAGCTACCTGTACCTCTGGAGATCCAGTATCATTTGCTGTTCTACCGTATTTAGCGATAATTTCCTGTTTCTTTTCTTTTGCGATCATGTTATGATCCTCCTTCTTATTCTTAATCGCCCAATAAAACATGATACTCAGCGAAAGGTCGGAGTGTCCATTCACCGAATATGGGCTAAACTCATGCTTGCATAGTATAACACAGTCTTTCTGTATTTGTAAACAAAAATTTTGTAATTAAGCCAGATTAATCCTGCAATACACGGACTACTTTTACCGGATTACGGTAGCATGCACCGGAGATTTTGATTCCGGTACGAGGGGAACTTGCATGTACCACCTGTCCGTTTCCAATATAGATCGCCACATGATTGATCCTGCTTCCATTACCATAGAAGAACAAATCTCCCGGCTGTGCTTCCGATGCAGAGATGCTTGTTCCGCAGCCTGCCTGCGAACCAGAAGAATGTGGCAGTGAAACACCATAGTTTGCAAATACACTCATGACAAAACCGGAACAGTCAGCGCCTCTTGTCAGGCTTGTACCACCCCACACATAAGGATTTCCTACGAACTGGCATGCATAAGATACCAGATCCACACGGACATCCGAGACTCCCTGTCCATATCTTACTTCCGTCATAGTCATAGCTGTCGGAAGTTCCGTATTGATCTCGATATAGTCTGCGGATACATATCCCTCATCACTGTCGATACTTACTTTTACCCAGCCATCTAACTGCTCTACAACCTCTAACTCCTCACCCATTGGCATAGAAGTCACGATACTGCAGTCTGTATTCGGTTCTTCCCTCACGTAAAGAGTTGTCGTTGTTACTTTGGCAACCGTCTCTTTTACCTGCTCTGCCAGAGCGGCCGCCTCATTTCCGGTTACCAGATACTCAGTCTTTACATATCCGGTGACTTCCCCGGACTGGATCTGTGTCCATTCCCCATCCACACCTAACACTTCGCAGGCTGCATGGTTTGGCATCTTACCGACAAGCGCTGCATCGGTTCCCGGTGTCTCACGGACATTTAAGTTACCGGAATCTACCACTGCAATTCCAAGATTCGTATATCCATATACGGATGTCACTTCCTCCTGTGCTGCTGCTGTAAGTTCTGTATCTGTATCAGAAACAGTTGCCACGTCTTCATCACTGGCAAGTGCCTGTGCTGTCACGCTTGCAATACCGGCTGTCACACCTGCGTCGACCGTCTCTGCACTTTCTTCTATTACAGAAGCTGTGGCAACTGCCTTAGCTGTCACATCTTCACTCTGTTTATGATTGTTGATCGCTGCAGTGGAAATAACTAGTAATCCTGCTGCTCCAAGACATATTGCTCTGATATATTTGGATTTCATAATGCCTCCTGAACATCTGCATGTCTTTCTGCTTCTTTTTCATCTTACAAAATATATTTTTCAAACTTTTTACAGTATAACAGTCACTTATTACAATGTCAATCATATTTGTAACATTTTTGTAATATTTGTAGATCCAGATTTTACAAAGTGGCATTTACCTGTCCATTCATCCTATTTCATTTTTGCGAAAAAAGCTCTTGTAAATGCAATGTCATTCATCATCTGTTCCTGAAGTTTTTCAATACTTTCAAACTTGCGTTCTTCCCGGATCATTGTCCGAAATTCAACCGTTACCACTTTCTCATACACATCTTCCCTAAAATCCAGAAGATGTGTCTCCACCCCGACCGGATTATTTCCCTTTATCGTAGGTTTGCACCCTACATTTGTGACACCGTAATACCTTTTATCATCGATAAACACTTCTGTCACATAGACGCCAAAAGGCGGCAGAAGTTTTTCCTCCGGTGGGATCAGATTGATCGTCGGAATCCCGATCGTCCTTCCGATCTGATTCCCGTGTTTTACCATTCCGGTCACAAAATAGCGGTAGCCTAAGAGATGATTGGCTTTTTCAATGTTTCCAGCCATGATCTCTTCGCGGACAAAAGTACTGCTGATATCCCGCTCATCCTCTTTCATTTTCGAGAGAATAAGTGCCTCATAACCATAGACCGGTGCATATCTTTTCAACATCTGATAATCACCGCGTCTGTTGTGTCCAAAATGAAAATCTTCCCCTGCCACGATACATTTTACATTTAATTTTTCTACGAGCATACGGATAAAATCTTCCGGTTCCATGCACATCACTTCTCTCGTAAAGGGACATTCGATGAGATAGTCTATCCCGATCCCTTCAAAAATATGCATTTTCTCCTCGTTCGTGGTAAGCACCTTTGCCTCGATATGCTCCACATTTTTTTTCGGTGGAATATCAAAGGTAAAAATAGCTGCCTTTAATCCTTCCTCCTTTTTCTGCGCAAGTTTTTCCATTAAGAGTTCATGTCCGCGATGGATACCATCAAACTTTCCAAGAGAAATGACAGTCGGTTCTTCGACATGAAAATCCAGTGTATTTTTTATATATTTCATTCTTCCATAAACACTTTCACAGGTTTGAAGTTTCCCCTCTCCTGCTGGAATTCATAGATTCCGATAAAGTGATCCTTTTCATCATAAATTCTGATTGGTTTTTGCTGCATAGAAGCCTCAAACGAGCGGATCATCTCCGGCTCGATCCGGTTTCCATTATACAGTACTTTAGAGAACTGCTCCGGCACGACTCCCTTCTGATACTGTAAAAACAGAATCCACAGACCGCACAAACGGAAAGTGCGCTCTGCTCCATGCTTCCGGCGGAAGTTCCTTTGTGCACTCCTTCACAAGTTGCTCGATCTCCCCGATTTTTAAGGCATCCTTTAACAAGAACTCAGACACCTGCGTGCGGAGCAGCGATTCCATACAACCGCCGCAGCCAAGTTTTTCTCCGATATCCTGACATAAAGTGCGGATATACGTTCCTTTGGAACAGCGTACACGCATGCGCACCCTCGGAAGCGTAACATCCAGAATGTCAATCGTTAAAATCTTCACAGGTCTTGCCTGACGCTCTACGGTTTTGCCCTCCCTTGCGAGATCACAGAGTTTTTTTCCATTGACTTTCAGCGCAGAGTACATCGGTGGGATCTGCATATAGTCCCCACAAAAGAAAGGACTGTCTCCCTCACGGCTTCCTCTGTCACCTTCACATCTTTTTCCTCCAGCACTGTACCGGTGATATCCTGGGTATCTGTCACCTTTCCCAATAAGAGCACTGCCTCATATTCTTTGCTTTTATCAGTGAGCAGATCACAGACTTTTGTGGCTTTACCAAGACACACAGGCAACACCCCTTCCGCATCCGGATCGAGTGTCCCTGTGTGTCCGATTTTTTTCTGTTTAAAGATACCACGGAGTTTTGCCACTACATCAAAAGATGTATACCCTTTTTCTTTATATACATTAATGATTCCGTTGACCATAGTGTATCCTTTTTCTTCATTATTTTTTAAAGCTGTTTTTTCACTTCTTGCAAAATAGCTTCGATGATCTGCTCCGGTTCTCCCTTCATGGAAAAACCTGCAGCTCTCACATGACCGCCGCCGTCAAACTTCACTGCGATCTCTGACAGGTCAACAAGTTCTTTTGATCTTGTGCTGACCTTAAATTCTCCATCCTCTAACTCATACAAAAAGATGGCAACTTCCACATCCTTTGTCACCCTGAGCTGGCTGACGATCCCATCTAAGTGCTTTGGAAGCACATCATACTCTTGCATCTCCTGCTTCGTGATGACACTGGAAATGCACTTTCCGTCCAGATGCAGAACACTTTTCATCAGGGCAAGTCCCATAATGCGGTTCTGGTTATACGTTTTTGTAAAGAATGTCTCGTCGACTATCTTTGGGAAGTTAATTCCTTTTTCGATAAGCTTTCCTGCGATCTCCATCGTTTTTCTGGAAGTGCAGGAATACTGGAAAACACCGGTATCATGCACCATTCCGGTGTAGATACATTCTGCGATCTCCCGGTCAATGCGCTCGTCTGGAAGCAGTTCAAAGATCAGTTCACAGGTGGAGCTTGCATCTGGAAAAATATAGTTATGTTCTGCAAAGTTCTGATTGCTCACATGATGATCCACACAGATCGTATGTTCTGCCGATTCAAAATACTTTGCAGCATTGCCAAGACGCTTTGCATCACCGCAGTCCTGTGCGATAAACAGATCATATTTCCTGTCATCCGGCCACTCACTCAAAATCTCTTCCGAACGCTTCATAAACTTGAAAATATTCGGGATCGGCTCTAAGTAAAGATCGACCTTCACATGTGGAAAATAGTTTTAATATAATTGTATGTAGCGAGGCAGGAGCCTGCGCAGTCGCCATCCGGTCTGACATGACCTGCAATGGCAACTGTTTTGCATCTGCCAGATAAACATCAAAATTTGTCATCTCTATTCCTCTGTCTTATCTGCGATATCTTTGTTACATCATCGATCATTTTTGACATTTTGACACCATATTCAATGGACTGGTCTAAGATAAAGGTGATCTGTGGTGTGTTTCTCAGGTTAATGCTCTTTGCAAGCATGGTTCTGATATAACCCTCTGCACTCTTTAAGCCTTTGATCGTATCCTGCTGGGATTTTTCATCTCCTAAGACACTGATATATGCCTTACAGGTTTTCAGATCCGGAGCCACCTCCACGGCAACTACACTTGTCAGTGGATTAATGCGTGGGTCTTTGATCTCACCACGGATAATGTTACTTAATTCTTTCTGAACCTCTCCATTGATCCTGGTATTTTTAATACTGTTTTTTCTCATATTTTATGCCTCTTTTTTATCTAGGAACCTCTACCATGGTATATGCTTCCACAATATCAAGCTCAGCAATATCATTAAATCCTTCAAATACAAGACCGCACTCGTATCCGGCTTTTACCTCTTTTACGTCGTCTTTGAATCTCTTTAAGGAAGCAAGATTTCCTTCAAAGATCTGTGTTCCTTCACGTGAAATACGGACTTTGCAGCCTCTCTGGAACACACCGTCAAGCACATAGGAACCTGCGATGTTACCAACACCGGATGCTTTGAAGATCTGTCTCACTTCTGCATGACCAAGTACTTTCTCCTCATATACAGGATCTAACATACCCTTCATAGCTGCTTCCACATCTTCAATTGCATTGTAAATGACTTTGTAGAGACGTACGTCAACGTTCTCTCTGTCTGCTGTCACTTTTGCAGTTGGATCCGGACGAACGTTAAATCCAATGATAATTGCATTGGAAGCGGATGCTAAGATGATATCTGACTCATTGATTGCACCTACACCGCCATGGATGACTTTTACAACTACTTCTTCGTTGGACAGTTTTACAAGACTCTGTTTTACTGCTTCTACAGAACCCTGTACGTCTGCTTTAACAATAATATTCAATTCTTTTACATTTCCAGACTGGATCTGTGAGAACAGATCGTCTAAGGACATCTTTGCCTTCGTATCTTCGATCAGCTTATTCTTGCTCTCGGAAATATAAGTGTCAGCAAATGCTCTTGCCTCTTTCTCAGAATCAGTAGAAACGAATGTCTCACCTGCTTCCGGGACAGCGGACAGACCAAGAATCTCAACCGGAGTAGATGGACCTGCCTCTTTTACTCTTCTTCCCTGATCGTCGATCATCGCACGGACTTTACCAAAGCAGCTTCCGCAGGCGATTGGATCACCGACTCTTAACGTACCTTTCTGTACTAATACAGTGGCAACTGCTCCGCGGCCTTTATCAAGCTGTGCCTCGATGACAAGACCTCTTGCTTTACGGTTTGGATTTGCTTTTAACTCAAGCACTTCTGCTGTTAAAAGGATCATCTCCAGCAAGTTGTCAATACCTTCTTTTGTATGAGCAGATACCGGACAGAAAATAGTACTTCCACCCCAGTCTTCCGGAATAAGTTCATACTCGGACAACTCCTGTTTTACTCTCTCGATGTTTGCACTTGGTTTATCAATCTTGTTGATCGCAACAATAATTTCAACTCCGGCTGCTTTTGCATGGTTGATCGCCTCTACCGTCTGTGGCATAACACCGTCATCAGCCGCAACTACAAGGATTGCGATATCTGTAGAATTTGCACCACGCATACGCATTGCTGTGAAGGCTTCATGTCCAGGTGTATCAAGGAATGTGATCTTCTGTCCGTTGATGGATACCACAGAAGCACCAATATGCTGTGTGATACCGCCTGCCTCTCTGTCTGTCACACGGGTAGAACGGATTGCATCCAGAAGGGATGTTTTACCGTGGTCAACGTGACCCATAACACATACAACCGGTGGACGTGCAACTAATGTCTCTTCTGCATCATCTTCCTCTTTTAAGAGTTCTGCGATCACATCAACCTTCTCTTCCGGCTCACAGATGCAGTTAAACTCTAAAGCGATCTCTTCGGCCTGATCGTAATCGATCTCCTGATTGACTGTTACCATCGTTCCTTTTAAGAATAATTTCTTTACGATCACTGACGGCTGTACTTTCATCTTGTCAGCAAGATCTTTGATGGTAAGTTTCTCCGGAAGGACCAGTGTCTTGATAGTCTCTTCTTCCTGTTTTGGCTGTGGCTGCTGCTGTGGTTTCTTCTTGCCGCCGTTCTTCTCTAAGTTTACGAAACGCTCCTGCTTCCTGCTTCCTAAAACATCGTAATCGCCGCGCTGTTTTCCGTTGCGGTTCTTGTTGTCACGTTCTCTCTCCCGTGTCTCTTTTCCGCGCATCTCCTCTGCCAATGGTGCAGAATCCTTATTGAACTTGTCGATCTCACGGTCTAATCTTCCACCGTTATCTCTTCCGCGGAAGTTATTATTGCGTCCTCCGCTGCGGTCTCCCTGATTGAATCCCTGTCCCGGTCTTCCGTTGTTGAACGGTCTCTGGTTTCCGCCGTTTGGTCTCTGGCCTCTGTTATCTCCCTGACGGGCTGGTCTGTCACCATTGTTACGGTTATTATATCCACCTTCGCCATTATTATTTCTGTATGGACGGTCTCCCTGCGGACGGGCTGGTCTGTCGCCGTTTGCACGGTTATTGTATCCGCCATTCTGTCCGTTTCTTGCCGGGCGGTCTCCCTGTGGGCGTCTGTTGTCCTGATTTGGTCTGGAGGTCTTCTCCTGCTGACGCATCTGCTCATACACATTCTCAGTTGGTTTTTTGAAAACTCTCTCCTGTGCTGCCGGTGCAGTCTGTGCAGTTTCAGTCTTAACTTCCTCTGCTTTTGGAGCTTTGTTTTCTGTCTCTTTTCCTGCATTTGGATTGATCAGACTGTCAAAATATTTTCTCATATCATTGCCGGACATCGCTGGTTTTGCCTGACCGGCCGGTCTGTCACCACGGTCATTTGCCGGGCGTCTGCCATCCTGTGATCTTCCGCCTTTTGCTCCCTGGTTCGGTCTTCTGTTATTTCCATGTCCTGCGCCCTGTTTGCTGTACTGTGCGTTAAACACGGCTGTGATGCTGGACTTTTTCTTTGGTCTGTCATGCTCAGCATCTGCTGGTTTCTTCTCCTCTGGTCTCGCTTTCTCCTCTGCCTTTGGTGCAGCTGGTTTTCTGCTTTCTCTGCGGCAGGTTTTTCTTCTGCCTTTGGTGCGGATTTTTGTACTTTTACGGATGATCTCCTGCGCAGCATCATCAATGTTGTTGCTTGCGGACTTGATCTCGTACTCTGTACCGCTTAAACTATCTATAATTTCCTGTGATTTTATCTCTAACTCTTTTGCAAGTTCATGAACTCTCATTTTTGCCATATATTCTGACTCCTCCATTATTCAGTTGTTATTGTCTGTTTCAATTTGTCTTCCACGGAATGGGCAAGCCCTTCATTTACAATTGCAAGTGATGCACGAAATTCTTTTCCAATACAGTGTCCCAATGTCTCTTTGTCAGAATAAATATACATTGGAACCTCATAAAAATCGGTCATATTGGAAAACATCTTTTTCGTGTTATCGGAGGAATCTCCTGCCACGATCACAAGATATGCCCTGCCTTCCTTGACTGCTTTCTCCGTTGAAAATTCACCACTTACGACACTACCGGATTTTGCTGCAATTCCCAACATGGATAAAACTTTATCTGGTCTCAAATTCTTCCATCTCCTTTGTCAGCATTTCGTATACATCTTTTGGAATCGGCATTTTAAACGAGCGTTCTAATCCCTTACACTTAATTGCTTTCTGCAGACATTCGCTTTCCGGACAAATGTATGCACCTCTGCCATTTTTCCGACCGGTTGTATCTAATATTATCTCATCTTCCGCTGTCTTAATGACTCTTATCATTTCTTTCTTAGGCTTCATCTCTCCGCAGCCTATGCATTGACGCATCGGAATCTTTTTATTTGCCATAATCTGCTATCCTCGATTAATTCTCCTCGGAATACTCTGTGTCATCCTGATAGTCTGCATCATTGTACTCGCCATCTTCCTCATAGTATTCATCATCTTCGTACTCATTCTCATAATCAAAGAAATCGCCGGCTTCTCTCGCCTGTGTCTCACTCTTGATATCGATCTTAAATCCTGTCAGTCTTGCTGCCAGTCTTGCATTCTGTCCTTCTTTACCGATTGCAAGGGATAACTGATAATCAGGAACGACTACTTTTGCTGCTTTCTCTTCTGCATCTGCAATAACGGAAATAACTTTTGCAGGACTTAATGCATTCTCGATGAGCATTGCAGGATTCTCATTCCAGGTGATGATATCGATCTTCTCACCACGGAGTTCATTGACGATGGCATTGACACGTGCGCCGTTCATACCGACACATGCTCCAACCGGATCTACATCCGGATCATTCGACCATACTGCGATTCTTTGTTCTGCTTCCTGCCTCACGTGCGATTGCCTTGATCTCAACTGTTCCGTCTTTTACTTCGGCAACTTCAGATTCGAACAGGCGTTTTACCAGTTCCGGATGTGTTCTGGAAACAAGCACTCTCGGTCCTTTGGAGGTAGATTTTACTTCCAGGATATAAACTTTGATTCGCTCTGTTGGCTGGAATACCTCGCCTTTTACCTGCTCATTCTCTGTGAGGATGGCATCCACTTTACCGAGGTTGATGCTCACATTCTTTCCAACATAACGCTGAACGATACCTGTTACGATATCTTTCTCTTTGCTGTAGTACTCATCAAAAAGAACTTTTCTCTCTTCCTCACGGATTTTCTGTAAGATCACGTTCTTGGCATTCTGTGTTGCGATACGTCCGAATTCTTTGGATTTCACTTCTACATTTACAATGTCATCCAGTTCGTATTTGGAGTCGATCATCTTCGCATTGACAAGGCTAATCTCCTCAACCGGATCTTCCACTTTCTCTACAACTTTTTTCTCCTGAAATACATGATATTCACATGTTTCCGGATCAATGTTAACTTTTACGTTTTCAGACTTTCCAAAATGGTTCTTGCATGCAGTGATCAGTGAGTTCTCGATTGCCTCAAGTAAAGTCTCTTTGCTGATATTTTTTTCCTGTTCTAATATATTTAACGCTTCTAACAATTCATTATTCTTAGCCATTATTTTATCCTCCATTATTTTTTCTGTTATTTTACGCTAAAAATCAAAAGCCAGGCGGATCAGTGCGATATTGGATTTTTCAAATACCATCTCTTTTCCGTCTTCCTGCTCAATTGTCACTGTATCGGCATCGTATGCTTTTAAAATGCCGTAAAATTCTTTTTCCCGGTCAATCGCACGGTAGGTTCTGATCTCCAGTTCCTTCCCCATGCTTCTTATATAGTCTTTTTCTTTTTTCAGTGGTCTTCCAAGACCCGGAGAGCTCACTTCAAAGGTATAGGAACCTTCTACATAATCCTCTCTGTCAAGAATCTCATTCATTTCCCTGGATACATCTGTGCAATCGTCGGAAGTGATTCCGCCTTCTTTGTCAATGTAAACCCGTAAATACCAGGTACTACCCTCTTTGACATATTCCACATCCACAAGTTCAAAGTTTCTTCGGTCTAAAATCGGGGTGATGAGTTCTTCGGTGCGTGCTTCATACATCTCTTTTTTCGACATGTGTACACCTCTTCCTTCCATATTCAGTTTTTTCGTGTTCCGTCACGTTGCTGTCTCCTAAACATAAATTGAGAGAGGGTTTTGCCCTCTCTCAATCAAGTCAACGTGTTAACATAAATAAAGTAACACTCTTTCTTCTATTTTGCAAGCTTTTTATTGAAAAAAAAAGCATTTAAAAATGCCAGAAACAATGTTTCTGGCATTCCGGGTTGGGCTGTTATAAAAATAACAGAGCAGTTCGTAGGGGAATCGAACCCCTGATTCCGCCGTGAGAGGGCGGCGTCTTAACCGCTTGACCAACGAACCGTAGTTACAAATAACAGATATAAAATTGCTGAGCAGTTCGTAGGGGAATCGAACCCCTGATTCCGCCGTGAGAGGGCGGCGTCTTAACCGCTTGACCAACGAACCGTGCTTGTCTAATATAACACGGTAAAAAGAAAAATGCAAGCACTTTTTTATAATTTTTTTAATTTTTTGTATTTTTTATAAATAATATGCAATTTCAACAACAATAGAATGCACGCTCCGCGAACATTCTATTGTCATGAATTAAGAAAGCCCGCGGCAACTGCTGCGAGCCCTGTAAAATCAACATTATTCACGATGCATAGAGAAACTGTCCATATCATAGTTCTTTAAGTTTTCATGGATTCCGCGTCCATCTGCATTGCTGATCAATGCATCTCTGTTCTTCTTGGAAGAGATCTGATCATTGAATGCACTTGGTCCGCCAACACATCCACCTTCACATACCATACCTTCGATGAAGTCTTCCGGTAATCTTCCGGCTTTCATCAATAACAGCGCTTTCTTACACTCTGCTGCACCATTACACTTGCATACCTTTGCATCAATCTCATCTTCAGATTCTTTTAAGCTCTGAAGAACTGCTGCAGTCACACCGCCTGCATTGGCAAATCTCTTACCGTATACAGAAGATTCCTGATAGCTGTTCTCATCCGGTTCTAATGCCACACTCTTCGCTTTCATGATGGCACGGATCTCAGAATAAGTTAATACATAATCTGCATTGCCTTCGATCTTCTGGTCTACCACCTCGGATTTCTTAGCGATACATGGTCCGATAAATACGGTAACTGCCTCCGGATCTTTTGCTTTGATCAGGCGGGATACTGCTGCCATCGGAGAAATCGTGGTAGAAATATTGTCTGCAAGCTCCGGAAAATGACGTCTTACCATATTGACAAATGCAGGACAACAGGAAGTTACTTTCTTCTTGCCTTCTTTGTAAGCTTCTGCCCACTCTTCTGCCTCATAAGCAGCTGTCATATCTCCGCCGAGACCGACTTCAAAGAAACCATCAAAACCAACTGCCTCCATTGCTTTCTTCCAGCTATTCATCGTGATATCATCACCGAACTGTCCCTCTGTTGCAGGAGCTGCCATTGCATAAACTTTTTTATTAGATTTTAATGCTTCAATTACATTTACAATATAGGTCTTAGATCCGATCGCACCGAATGGACAGCTGTGGATACATTTTCCGCAGCGGATACATTTCTTCTCGTCAATAACAGAGATTCCGTACTCGTCATATGTAATCGCATTGACCGGACAGCTGAATTTACATGGTCTCTTTAAATGTGCGATCGCATTGTACGGACAGGCCTGAGCACATTTGCCACACTCTTTACATTTCTGTGGATCAATGTGGGAACGAAGTCTTCCCGGCTCGATCGCACCAAATTTACATGCATTGATACATGCCTTTCCAAGACAGTTCTGGCAGTTTTCTGTCACTGTATAACTGGAAATCGGACAATCTTCACAGGCAGAACTGATCACCTGGATCACATTACCGTCATCTACTGGTCCAGGAGCTTTTCCTTCTGCCAGTCTGACTCTCTGTCTGATAATCTCTCGCTCTTTATAGATGCAGCAGCGGAACTGTGCTGCTGGTCCTGGGATTAATTGGTTTGCAATGTAGTCTTTCTTCTCCTCAAGCTCACCTGCAAATGCAAGTTTTGCCACTTCATAAAGTACATCGTGTTTAATTTTGATCACATTTTCATCAGCGTACATTGTAAATACCTCACCTCGTTTTGTTCGTTAATTTTTAACCATCTAAGACATTATATCGAAAATGTATGGAATTACAAGTACCTCTGATGTTTTATTATAATACATAAGCTTTTTGTGCAAAGTAACAATTTCACTTATCCTTTTTGTGCAATTATTCCGTGACCGTCTGAAACAGTCTGTCCCCTATTTTCGTCTGTAATAAACATCGCGGTCAACCGCCTTATTCCAGGAGGCAACGATCGTCGTGCAGACAGCGTCCCTGTGATGTTGACAGCGGTACGTGTCATATCCAGGATCCGGTCAATTCCATGATCAGTGCAATCCCTCGATTGGAAGTCCAACGGAATTAAATACCATGGTCAATGTGATCAGACCCACACTCGGCACTCCGGCGGTTCCGATGGAGGCAAGCGTTGCGGTTCCAATGACAGTGAGGTAATCCATCATGTCAAGCGGGATTCCAAACGCCTGTGCGGTGAACACAACCGCCACACCCTGCATAATCGATGTTCCATCCATGTTAATGGTCGCTCCGAGCGGGATCGTGAAAGATGAAATCTTTTCGAAACACCCATTTTTTCCGCAAGCGTATCAATATTCATTGGAATGGTTGCATTCGAAGTTGAGGTTGAGAATGCAAACGCCATAACCGGGAAGAAATTCTTGATGAAAATAAACGGGTTGAGCCCTGAAAATATTTTCAGCAATCCGAGGTACACCACAAAACACTGCACTGCGAGTGCAAGCAGAACGCAGAACATATATTTTAATAATGGGAGGAACACCTCAAAACCGATCTCTGCAAATGTTTTTGCGATCAGGCAGAACACTCCGATCGGTGCAAGCTTCATGACAGCCATCGTCATTTCCATCATAATATCATTGAACTGTCCAAAGAAGTTCTTCACAATGTCAACACGGTCTCCCATGTTCGCGAGAATCACACCGAGGATCAATGCAAACACAATGATCTGCAGCATATTTCCCTCGCTTAAGGAATTAAAAATATTGACCGGGATAATGTCTAACAGTGTTTCTGTCATGCTCATGGACTGTGTTGTCTCACTCACGGTGGAAGTCACCTGGATCTGTGACATGTCAAGTCCTTTTCCCGGATTAAAAATATTGGCGATCGTCAGCGCAACGGTAATCGCAAGCGCTGTCGTACACAGATAAAAAATTAGTGTCTTCACACCGACGCTTCCAAGCTTTTTCGTATCTCCCACTGCCATGCTTCCGCAGACGATGGAGCAGAATACAAGCGGAACGACGAGCATACGCATCAGACGGATAAATCCCTGTCCGACAATATAAAAGACACCCTGCACAATGATATCATCCACCACGTAGTTCGATGGAATCAGATAGTTGATGATCACACCGGCCAAAGCTCCTGCAAGAAGCGCAATAAAGATCATCGTGGTAAGGCTTATCTTTTTCTTCTTTTGAACTCTATTCTGCATGATATAATCCCCTCTCTTCCAGATATTCTCTCAGGGAATCCTGCCAGTCTGGGAAATCATAAATCGGAACCATGCTCATAATAAAATTATCGAGCACCGCATACGCCGGTCTCACCTTGGAAAAATCCGACATGACAGTTGGAACCGGCTGCATGGAAGCCGTCTTTCCTGTCATTTTCAAAATCTCCTGTGCAAACGCATAACGGCTGCACACGCCCTTGTTTGTCGCATGATAAGTTCCGTACTCGCTCGTATGCACCAGATGTAATAAAAATCTTGCCAGTTCGTTTGCACTTGTCGGTGATCCAAACTGGTCAGAGGCGATCGATAACTGCTCGCCTGCGTCCACTTTTTTTAAGAAATCATTGATAAAGTTCTGTCCCTTTCCATACACCCAGGTGCTTCGCACGATAAAATGTTTGGTTGTGAATTCTTTCACATAGTTTTCCCCCGCAAGCTTGGACTTTCCGTAAACTGTTCCCGGATTTACAAGGTCAAATTCCGTGTAAGGCTCTGTGCTTTTGCCGTCAAACACGTCATCTGTGGAAAGCTGTACCATTTTTGCCTGCATTTTTGCTGCAACGATCGCCAGATTTCTGGCTCCCAGTGCATTTACTTTAAACGCCTGCGAAGGATTTTCCTCACAGGAACTGATATCCGTCATACCGGAACAATTGATGATAATGTCCGGGCGGTTCATCTCGCCAAAACGAAGTACTTCATCTGTATCCGTCACATCAAGGTCATCCACATCTGTATCTAACATTTCAAATTCTAATTTATCCACAACATCATTCACTGCCTGTCCGATCTGACCGCGGGCACCACATACCCAGATTTTCTGCATCACTGTTCCTCCATTTTCTCTTCTAGTATTTCTCAAAGCATAGAAAAAGATGTGAGTTTATGATTCACGTTACATCTCACATCTTTTTACCGTTCTTTATTATATTGATCCACGCATTTGATGTCAAATATTTTTTTCCATGCAGGACAGATGATTTTTTATACAAAACATGCGACCACTACGCCATGTCATGATATTTTCCAAGGAACTCCCTCGTTCTCTGATTTGTCGAAGTAAATAATAACTCCGGTGTCGTCTCCTCCACGATCACACCTTTATCCATAAAGATCATACGGTTTGACACATCTTTTGCAAAGTTCATCTCATGCGTGACAATGACCATCGTCATTTTTTCCTCCGCAAGCTCCCGGATGACTTTTAGGATCTCAAGCGTCAGTTCCGGGTCGAGCGCGGAAGTCGGTTCATCAAAAAATAATATTTCCGGCCGCATGGCAAGTGCCCGCGCAATGGATACCCTCTGCTGCTGTCCGCCGGAAAGCTGACATGGATAGGCATCTTCCCTGCCGCTTAATCCCATCTTCTCCAGTAATACCTTTGCTTCTGCAACAACCTCTTCTTTTTTCCGCTTCTGAACACTGACCGGGGCATCAATGATATTTTTTAAGACAGAATAATGTGGAAACAGGTTAAAATTCTGGAATACCAGTCCAAAATGTCTCTGTATCTTTTTCAAATCTGCCGGTTTCGCATAAACCGTTTTTCCATTGATACTCTCTGCCGCCTTTTCCCCCATATACGTTAAGCTTCCGTCATCCATCTGCTCTAACAGTGTCGCACATCGCAGCAGGGTGGATTTTCCGGAACCAGAAGGTCCGATGATGGAGACAACCTCGCCCTCTGCAACGCTTAAACTGATATCTTTTAAAACTTCGTTTTCGCCGAAGCCCTTTTTTACATGCTGCATTTCCAGTAAATTCATATCATTTCCTCTTTGCCTTAATTTTACTACGATTGTATCTCTAATGATAATAACTCATCTTTTTCTCAAAAAATTCCATGATAAATGCCACCACATAGTTAAAGACATAATAGAATATCGCGGCTGCCACAAACGGGATCATGCTCTTCTGTGAAGCTGCCAGTGCCTTTGCCTGTGAAAACATCTCTGCATAAGCAATGGAAAACGCAAGCGACGTGTCTTTTACCAGCGTGATCACCTCATTGGTCACGGACGGAAGAATACGCTTGATCACCTGTGGAAGGATGATCTTTACAAATGTCTGTGTTTTTCCATAGCCTAATACTTTTGCCGCCTCATACTGTCCAACCGGCATGGACTCAATACCACCACGGTATATCTCTGCAAAATATGCAGCATAGTTGATTGCAAATGCGATCACAACCGCATATGCGCGGTAGCTTGACGAAATATTCACGCCGAAAATATAGTATGGTCCAAAATATACCACCAAAAGCTGTAGCATTAAGGGTGTTCCACGCATAATGGAAATATATATTTTGGTGATCGTTCTTATCACAGCATTTTTTGACATTCTTCCGAAGGCTACCAGAAGTCCAAGCGGCAGTGAAAAAATAAGTGTTAATAAGAAAATCTGAATTGTTGTCATCATCCCGGAACCAAGCTGGGAAATCATTACCTGAAAGCTCATATAAAAAGAACCCCTATCTTTTTCTACTGTAAAACCAATGCGCTGTTATTTGCCGAGCGTGCAGACATCATAACCGAAATATTGGTTGGATATTTCTGCGAATGTGCCGTCCTCTACCATCTCTAATAAAGTGCTCTGCACCTCATCGCGAAGTGCTGTGTTCCCAAGGAAAAATCCAACCGCATACTGTTCTGAGGAAATCGTCTCATCTAAAATCTGATACTGATCTTCTTTTCCCTCAATCTGGAACTGTGCGACACCGATATCTATCGCAACAGCATCGACTGCGCCAGACTCAAGATCCATAAATGCGGTGTTGTATTCGCCTACCGATAAGAGCTGTGCAAAGGAAGCCATCAGATCTGCATGTTCTTCATCGTTTAATGCGGTCTCTGCGGCAGACTCTTTCTGTACCTCCACCACTTTTCCTGCAAGATCCGCAAGTGTGTTAATTCCGGAATCTTTCTTTACCACAACCACCTGGCTGTTGTCCATATATGGATCTGTCCATGTATACTGATCTTCACGTCCATTCATCGTAAATCCATTCCAGATACAGTCGATCGTACCGGCTTCTAACTCCATATCCTTTGCATCCCAGTCGATCGGCTGTAACACAATCTTTTTGCCCATACGCGCTGCACACTCCGTCGCCATCTCAATGTCAAACCCTGTAAATTCGCCATCATCCCCACATAACCAAACGGCGGAAAATCCTGGTCAAATCCAACAGTAAATGTATCTTTTCCGTCTGCTTGATCCGTTTTTGCTGTATCAGTGGAACCTCCACACGCTGTCAGCGACAATGTCATCCCTGCAACAAGTAATAATGCCATAAATTTCTTCATAAAATCTCCATCCTTTATTTTCAGTTTATTACCACGCTACCACATTAAAGTGTCTGCTTATAACCTATCACAGAAACGGATTCGTTGTCAAGCACAGCTTCTCTTTCAAACATTTCCTATTGCATAAAAGCAGGAACACGCAATGTGCTCCTGCCCTTTCTTACAGAATATATTTTTCCATTGTCTGATACAACAGCTCTCTGTACCGGCTTTGTGATTCTTTCATTCATGCCTGCCTCATGCACTTTCACGATATCCTTTGCCATCGCATTTGCAGTGACTGCCAGAATCGGGATATCCGATGCGTCCGGCTTTTGCTGCCCCGGATACTCTTTGCTGCCTCATACCCATCCATGATCGGCATATTCAGATCCATAAAAATCATGTCATAATAGTAATCCGGCATATTCTGATAGCGTGAAAGTGCTGCTTCCCCATTGTCGGCACATTCTACTTCTGCGTTGACAGCCTTCAGAAATCCCTGAAAGACCTCTGCGTTGACTGCATTATCCTCCGCCAGCAGTGCCCGCTTTCCGGAAAAATCATAGTCCTCCGTTTTATTTTTCTCTGCCTCCGGCACGCTGCAGATCTCTGAGATCATGCTGTATACCTGAGACTGCAGCACCGGTTTTTCAGGATATAATCTACACCCGCCCACGCATCTCTTCCTCATAATCCTCTGTATCATAGGAAGATGTGACGATTTTTAATGTATCACGGTCAAAGATCTCCCTCATTTCCCTGACCAGTTTTTGCCGAATCCACCGGCATCTGCCAGTTGACAAAACAGATGTCGTAGCCTTCCCTCGTTCATACGCTTCTTTGAGTATCCGGATGATCTCCTTCCCGTCTGTCGAACTGTCATACCGGATCCCGAGTCTCGTCAGCGTCGACATCATATAATGCAGTGCGATCTCATCATTGTTTACCAGAAAAACTTTTAATGATCTGAACTTACGTTTCTCCCGCACAATACTTTTTCCAATTTCAAATGGAATGTCCACGATGAATTTTGAACCCACATTATATTCGGATGCCACATCGATCGTTCCGTGCATCTGTTCGACAATGCTCTTTATGATTGGAAGTCCCAGACCGCTGCCACCGTAATATTTTCCGTTTTCATGCTGTTCCTGCTCAAACGGTTCCCAGATTTTTTCCAAAGCTTTATCCGAAATCCCACATCCGGTATCACGCACTGTAATATGTAAAACCGTCCTGCTGTCATCCACATCCAGCTCAGACATGCACACCTCAATGGTTCCGCCCTTCTCGGTAAACTTAAACGAATTTGAGAGCAGATTCACAAGCACCTGCTTGACACGGATTGCATCTCCGATCAGATATTCATGTGTCACATTGTCAACCCTGAAATAAAAATAGATCCTTTTCATCCTGCACTGGGAATAAAAAAGACCAGAGACCTCCGACACGACCTCATTGAGTGAAAACGCCACATGACGGATCGTCATTTTTCCATTGTCAATGGCTGCCATATCCAGCACATCATTGACCAGTTCCCACAGATACTCCGCCTGGTAACGGATCTTCTTAAAATCCTCCCGGACTTCTGCATCTTTATAATGGGCAAGCTGTGAAATGCCCAGAATTCCATTGATCGGTGTGCGGAGTTCATGGGACATCCTTGCAAGAAACAGTTCTTTTGCCCTGCCCATCTCCTGCTCTTTCTCTAACTGTGCCCTGATCTTCTCCCGTTCCAGAATATATTTTTCCACAAGATTATGAACTCTTTTTCACGATGGCCGGATCACACGGAGAAAAATATACTCATCCGCTCCCGCTTCTAACGCTTTAACCTCTGTTTTCTCATCAATTGCAGTTTTGCGACGATCGGGATATCCGCATACTTATCCTGCTGTTTCATCTCCCGGATCACTTCAAATCCATCCATCACCGGCATGCAAAGATCAAGAAGAACAATATGTACCTTTTGTTGTTCCAGTTGTTCCATCGCCTGTTTCCCGTTTTCCGCCTCCAGAATCTGATATTCGTCTTTAAAGATTTCTGCAAACGAAATGCGTTCCACTTCCATGTCATCTACAATGAGCATTGTCAGTTGTCTGTTCATATCTGATTAGTACCTTCCTGATTCGATAATGTATCATCTCTTTAGCTATTATACATAATTTTACATAAAAAGCGTTTTTTTTTTTTTCACAAAATATGCATTATCTGGCATCTTCTAAACATGATACAACATTTTTCGACAAAGATTCTGCCTCGTTTAATGAAACAAAGGACTGATCGCCAGAAGAAAAATCCCACATAATAAGTGGTAAGGTTAAACAGGTGGACTTTCCGGCTCTTATTTTTATAAAAATAAAGAAACAGAATGGAAATATCTGAGATCATAAACAGCAGGCTTCCCACAGCACAAACCATATGGTGCACGCTTGGGATACTCACTGCAATATGCATGCTTTTGCAAACAGGTATGCAATAAAAAGTGTAGACTAAAATGCATGGCCGGAGTCTTCCGGTATGAAAGCTGCCCATTCCTGTCACTGCAAAATCCCGATCACCGCTATGACCGGAAACACCATATCTGCAACTGCCGGCGGCTGCATCCGGTCCAGCCACCGGATAAAGAACAGATGCCCCATTAAAATGTGACAAGTCCCAACAAAAGTCTCTTTTTGATCTTATTATAAAAGCAAGTATTACATCTCCTGCAAAGCAGCAGACAAACGCCGGAAGCATCAGCCAGAAATCCAGAATATCCCGACTGACAACTGCTGCTGCCAGAAACACAGACACAAACGCTGCACTCTGCAGTGTCTTTACAAGCACATAATTTTTCTTATAATCCGGCTTTTCACCTGATTTAAAAACCATAGAAACAGCACTCCATAAAAGACTGCCATTCCCAGAAACCATATCCAACGCTCCATAGAAAGCTCCTATTTTTGTTTTCCAAATAATACCGGGTTTCCTGCTGCCGTCACGATCAGTGGGATCACCATGCAGATCCATATGACCGGTTCTGTCCAGATGACTGCCCAATAACCAAACCTACGCACAAAAACCAGCGTGAACACCACTTTTCCCGCCAGCTCTATAAAACTTGAAAAGACGGGCGTCCTCTGATCTCCGATTCCCTGCAGCGAATTGCGCAGGATCACAATAAACACACAGACCACCTGAAAAGACATATCGTACACCAGATACTGTGTGCCCCAGTAAATGACCTCCTTATTCTTTGAACTTGCAATAAAAGAGATCAGATACGGTGATATCGTATGCGATAAAATAAAAATAATCACACTGAACACACAGCCGATTCCAAGCACTGCCTTTAAGCCCTGCCGGATCCTGTCATACTTTCCGGCTCCGTAATTCTGTCCACAGTAAGTTGCCATGGAGGCGCCAAAAACGCTGACCGGAAGACTGAATATCTCAAACACTTTGCGCGCCGCTGTATGTGCCACGATAATGTTCGTTCCAAGTTTATTGATTCCCGTCTGCAAGATCAAAGTACCGCAGTTTACCAGAGATGACATGAGTGCCATCGCCAGTCCGTTCTGATACAGAATTCTCATGCGTTCTCTCTCCCACTCCAGATCATTCTTCGAGATGTGAAGGATTGGGAAACCGGACTTGATACGCAGAAAGCATAATACTGCTGAAACCAGTTGTGACAGCACCGTCGCACAGGCAGCTCCTGACACGCCCATGGAAAAGCCGCCGATAAAGAGATAGTCAAGCACAATATTTGTGACCGCCGCAATGACCAGAAAGATCAGTGGTGTCACGGAATCCCCGATCGCCCGGAGCATATCCGCACACAGATTGTATGCCAGTGTAACAAACATGCCCCACACTAAAATCCTGATATAATCATGTGCCATGCAAAACTGTTCTTCCGGAACATTCATGGCATGAAGAATCGGATTTAAGAAAAGCAGTACTGCAAAAATGATCACAACCGCCGTCATCATTCCCAGTATTATGGAAGACGCCACATTTTTCTTTAAAAGTTTCTCATTCCCACTTCCATAGTTCTGTGCGGTCACAATGGAAAATCCCAATGTAAAGCCGCTGAAAATTCCGGTCAGAAGATTATAAAGGATCGACACGGAGCCAACTGCCGCCAATGCCTCTTCCCCTAAAATACTTCCGACGATCTTGGTATCGATCAGACTGTACATCATCTGGAACAGTCTTCCCAAAAAGACAGGAATTGCAAATAATAAAATCAGTTTTAACGGATTACCCTCTGTTAAATTTAAAGTTTTTCCTGTTTTCCCATCAGCCATTTTTTCGAAGTCCCTTCGGGTAATGATTTTTTAAAATGCCACCGGCTAACTTGCCCCAGCCAATGCTGTAACCATCCACAGTCACTAAATACCAGCCCTTTTCTCCGTCCATATTCAGGGTCTGTCCATTTAAGTATGCTTTGACCGTGGGTCGTCACTCTAAATTGCACACATGCTTTACCTGATCCGGTCTTAACGCTAACGCCAGTGCATGGGACGGCTCGAAACGGTTCTTTTAAGGTTCCCAGATGCAGTCCCGGGCGGAGCACTTTCAGATTCCGGATGGACGGCATTCCCTCCGGCATCCGATAAGCTGGTCGCCGAATTTCACCTCTGCAAATGCAAAAATCCCTGCACTCTTTCTCATTGATTCCCTTCTCCACACCGTTTCTGCAATAGCCCTGACAGGTTCTGGATAAAACACCCGCTTTCTGTAAGACAGCGAGGTAATGCCCTTCACCTTTTAAATGGTGCGGCCACAGACGGATGGTGTGTTCTAAACCATCCGCCGGATGCTCTGTCCACGCCTGCACACCCGGCATCATACCGTCTTTTTTCTCCACCGGTAATATTGAAAATTCCGGGTGGCGCTCTAAAAAAAGCGGCTGATACTGCCTTCATTCTCCGTCGGGGCAAATGTGCAGGTCGAATACACAAGCCGTCCGCCCGGCTTTAACATCTCCGCTGCGCAGTCTAAGATCTCCGCCTGTCTTGCGGCACAGTTTTCTACATTTTCCGGACTCCACTCATCACAGGCATCCTCGTTCTTGCGGAACATTCCCTCACCGGAACACGGTGCATCCACTAAAATACGGTCAAAATATTCGCGGAAATTATCCGAAAGTTTCTGTGGTGTCTCATTTGTCACAAGCGCATTGCACACGCCCATGCGCTCGATGTTCTCAGACAGGATCTTTGCTCTCGCCGGATGGATTTCATTGCAGACGATCAGTCCTTCCCCCTGCATGGAACATGCAATCTGTGAGCTCTTGCCTCCCAGGTGCGGCACACAGATCTAAAATGCGCTCTCCCGGTTCCGCCATCAGATACTCCGCCGGAGCCATCGCACTCGGCTCCTGGATATAGTAAACGCCCGCCTCATGATACGGATGTCTGCCGGGCTGATCATTCCCACTGTAATAATAGCCATTCGTTGTCCACGGCACTCTGTTTAAAGAAAACGGCGCCTGCAGCAAAAGTATCCCGCTCTGTTTTCAGTGGATTGATTCTGAGTGCCTGATATTTCGGCAGATCATAGCTTGCATAGAATGCTGCGTACTCCTCTCCGAGCATTTCTTTCATACGCACACAAAATTGTTCTGGTAACATAATTTCTCTCCGTCCTGTTTTTCCTGTGATTGATTCATTTTCATAATTCCGTTTTTATGAATTTTACAATTGTATTTTCTCATCGGTTAATTGTTTCAGTGCATCTCCCAGAATGTGATTGGATGATTTTTCCCTCATTCCATCGATTGTTTCCCGAAGCGTCTGGTTTGCTGCCTCTACCTCACGCTCAAACTCTCTTGCAGAGAGCAGATAACAGCCCTGCCCGGTGATGATGATCTGCTCAAGACCATCCGAAGTCGCCACTGTCACATGGTATTTTCTTCCGTTTTCATGTGCAAACTTTTCAATATAAGCATCGGCAGTCTCTGCTTCTTTGTATACACGACATGAATATTATGGTGATCGAGCATTTCCGTCTGGTGTCCTTTTACGCGGTACGCATCAAACACCACGATCAGATTGCATTTTTATGCCCTGATAATTGCACAAAATGTCTAAAGCTTTCCTCTTGCTCCGTCGATATTGACTGCCGCAAGCTCTTTTAAGCTCTCCCATGCAAAATGATATTATAACCGTCCACCAGCAGATATTCCTCTTTGGAAACTGCTTTTACAGGTGCATAGCGTGGCGCATTGTCTCCGAGATCACTTTTTCGCAGTGCGCCACTGCTTTGTCGCTCCCTTCTCATGTTTATTTGCATGATAGGTACGTGCTAAGATCGCATCAATCTCCTCAATGTCGATCCAGTGATCCGGATCATAGGTTTTGTCTTTTTCCGGAAGGTGCTTCCTCCTGCTGTTCTTTCTTTTTTAACAGCCTGCCCTCCACATGCATGTGATCCGGCACTTCATTCCATGGAACGATAAATCCTGCTCCGTGCGCACAGAAAACAGAATCCGCCGGGTGCGAAAGATCCCGCTCCGGATCATAACCGGTCTGTGCGACCACCTCTTCCGTGTTGTGACATGGGTAATATCCCGCAAACCGGAACGTTACTTTTCCAAGTCCTTTCGTGTAGGCAGTCACTTCCTTCTGGTAATTTGCCATGCACGCCACCGGAGCAATGCCGCGCAGAACCTGTGCATCGCCCTCCTGATAAGGACCTTCAAACTTTCCATGCATTTTTTCAATATCCGTCATAGCACGTCCTACCATATTCTGCGGAACAGCTATGTGAAATTCATAATACGGCTCCAGCAGCACAGACTGCGCCTGTTTTAAGCCCTGGCGCACTGCCCGGTAAGTCGCCTGTCTGAAATCGCCGCCCTCCGTGTGTTTCGTGTGTGCCCTTCCACCGATCACTGTGATTTTCATATCTGTAATCACCGAACCGGTCAACACTCCGATATGCTCCCGCTCTTTTAAATGTGTCACGATCATCCGCTGCCAGTTTTTATCCAGCACATCCTCACTGCAGTCTGTGTCGATCACAATACCGCTTCCCGGTTCCAGCGGCTCTAACAAAGATGTACTTCCGCATAATGTCTGAGCGGTTCAAAATGTCCCACGCCCTCCACCGTATCTGCGATTGTTTCCTTGTATACAATCTTGCCCGGGCCAAATGACACATCCACGCCAAAACGCTCTGCAATCATGCTTTTAAAATTTCCGTCTGACCTCGCCCATAATCTGGATCTGGATCTCCTGAAGCTTTTCGTTCCATACAATATGTAATTCCGGCTCTTCCTCCTCGATCTGGCGCAATTTTGGCAGCATGACTGCCGGCTCCACGCCCTCCGGGAGAATCAGACGGAAATGCAGTACCGGCTCTAATACCGGTGTTTCTCCCTGCGCTTCTATTCCAAATCCCTGTCCCGGATATGTGTGGTCTAATCCGGTCACGGCGCACACCATTCCGGCATCCGCTTCATTGATCAGCTCATATTTGGTTCCGGAATAAATGCGGATCTGGTTCACTTTCTGTTCCCACACTTCCTCACCAAACCGCACATGATCTGCATTCGAAAGCAGCGCCTTTCACTTTTAACGTTCCTCCGGTCACTTTCAGATACGTCAGCCGATTATTTGCCTCATCTCTAGCAATCTTAAAAACTTTCATGCCAAATCCATCCGGGATATTCCGGTGCCAGCGTATATCGGTCAAACCCCTGTAAAAATGTGTCCACGCCGGCATTCCGAAGCGCAGAACCAAAAAAGCACGGAAATATCTTTCGCTGCACGATCATTTCCCTGATTTGTTCACCGGCAATCCTTCCGGTCTCTAAAAAACTTTCCATCGCAGTCTCATCTTCCATGGCAATTTCTTCCATAATAGTACTGCTTTTCTCGTTTTCCTGTGCTTCTTCTTCTGTTCCTGCGCCAAGTTCCGTGAAATCAATGCATCCGTCCGACAACTGTTTTTTTAACTCCAAAAGAATTGCCGCTCTGTCGGTTCCCGGCTGATCCATTTTATTGATAAAAAGAAATACCGGGATCTCATACCGTTTTAAAAGCCGCCAGAGTGTCTGTGTATGAGCCTGCACTCCGTCAGATGCGCTGATGACAAGCACGGCGTAATCAAGCACCATCAGCGTCCGCTCCATCTCTGCCGAAAAATCCACATGTCCCGGTGTGTCCAAAAGTGTCATTTTCGTGTCACCAAATTGTAATTCTGCCTGCTTTGAAAAAATCGTGATGCCACGTTTCTTCTCCATCGCATCCGTGTCTAAAAATGTATCGCCGTTGTCGACGCGCCCTATTTTTTTAATGCTTCCACTGCTATATAAAAGTGCTTCTGACAATGTGGTCTTGCCGGCGTCCACATGTGCCAGGATTCCTGCTATAATTTGTTTCATGATTATTTTTTCCTTAGATTTTGAAGATTGCTGCAAAACTCGAATTCAGGCTGTGAAGATTTTGAAGCATCAACAAGATCAACGAAGACACACTTGCGTTACGTGTCGCTCGCAACGGTACTAAGAAGTCAGATCCTGCATTTCATTTCTGATAACTCAGAATGAAATACAGAATCTGACTTCTAAGGACCGGCGGCTCCCCAGTGTCTTCTTTTGCTCTTGTCGATGTTTCAAAATTTATTCCACACTTTCTACGAGTTTTGCAACAATCAATTTATTTTACTGAAAAAATGATTCATGGGTTTTCTGCCCTTTTTGAATCATTTACGATTCCTATTTTAGCATATTTTCTGAAAACAGAAAAGGGACAGTCGCACGAATTACTTCGCATGCTCTGTCCCTTCTCTGTTTTGCTTCATTATTCTGTTTCTTCTATATTAGTAACAAAAATAATGACAGCAGATTTTTACATCAAGATTCGATGTGAGCGGATAAGTTGAAAAATTCATTGTATCATTTCTTAATAGGTCTGTATTTCCATTTAATACATTATAAATAGACTGGTACTCTGTCTCTGTCGGATGCGCTTTATCCCGTCTTTTCCAGGAAACAAACTGAACCGGATTGTTCTGGCTCAGCACATCATATAATGTATCCGGATACAAATCGGATGCCATGCGGTTTAACACCACCTCGACAACCGCTTCCTGCCCCTCGACAGGTTCGCCGTTTGCTTCCAGCCACACGATTTTGGCCAGCAAATCGATCTCTTCATCGGTCAGGCTGATGTTCCAACGATTGTTGTATGCCGGAGCCTGCGAAGTTCCAGAAACTTCCTCCACCTGACCACTCTCACTTACTTCTGTATTTGTTTCAACTGATCCGTCTGTCTCTTCTTCTAAATTACTTTCTGAATCATTTGAAGTTGTCACTAAAACAACATCTTTCTTTTCAACACCTGTTTTTTCATCTGATTCTGTGGTAAATGAATTTGCGGAAATTGCAGCTGCCACACCGGCGGAAAATTGCATTTCTTCCGGCTCTGCCTCCTGATCCTGAAGCGGTACTGCCTCATTCTCAAGCTCTGCAACATATGCTGCCTCTTCCTGAATGTTGGACGTAACAATCAAGCACAATGCGAAAGCAAAAAGTAATGCTGCGTCCAATATTTTTTTTCTCATTTTTCTCCTTTCCTCAAGAATGATACATAACATAGTAAAACGACAGATAAACCAAAAATTTATCTGCCGCTTCATTACAAAACCCTATCATACTCAATTATTCCCAAAAGTCAAATTTCTCATTCAGGAACTGTGCTGAGAAAATTTCTTCGAATTTTACCATATATTTTTTTCATTTGTGTAAATAATCTACTAACGAGTCAGTTATAACTTTTTCGCGTTAAAGCAGAAACAGTCAGATATTACAATTATTGTGAGCTTTTCTGCTTATTTTTATGCAACTTCCATTAATTTTTCCCCAAAAAATCTGGAAACAGTCTTAATCTCTTGCGATCTCAGACAGAATTTCTGCGCGTTTTGTGCCGATCAGGAGCTGATTTTTATATGTTTCATAACGCTCTATGCGATGCTCACTTAAGAAGACCGCGATCTCCGGTGTGATCGTAAGTTCTGTCACAAAAACTACCATTTCCTGTCCATCCGAAAATGCCTGCTCCATAAATGTAAATGCATGTTCTAAGGTTTCAATCCCTTGATTTTCAAGGCTTTGCAGTTTTTCACACTGTGCGTCAAACGGCTCTTTTGCGAGCGCAAATAAAGCAGTTTCTTCTATATTAATTGTTTCCTCGGCTACAATCTTTTTCGCACATTCCTTCAATTTTTCGTTCAGGCTGCGTGCACGGTCACTCTGTGCTTTTGAGACAAACTGCTGTTTCTCGTTCTGCTCATCTGACGCTGTTTTTTCTGCAAGAATCGTTTCAAAAATTCCTTTTGCCTGCAAAGAATTTTTTAATTTTTGACGGTATTCCTTCAAAAAATCATACCATGCATCCGTGATCTCACGCTCTCTCTGTATCTGATAAAAGACATTTGAGACACCATCCAGCAGCAGATTGACCACCGAAAGCCTCTCATCAAACGCTGCCTGATCGATACGCGCATAGACGGAAGGCTTTACTTTTCCCTCCAAAATCTCTGCAATGCCATAATCGTCCTGATATTTTTTATACAGATCAAAGTAGGCAGACACATCCTCCGCCACATCTTCATGCCGCAGAAACTCATGAATGATCTCCTCGTCCACAGGAATTCCAAGTTCCTCGTAGACATCCATAAGATTGCTTAAATCCTCCCAGCCTCTGGCGGTCACAAACTGTAATCCGTCCACGTCCGCCTCCACACGGTAAAAATTCTTCGGACGAAGTTCCAGATAGCTTAAAATTGCGCTGTTTAAACGTTTTTCTCTTGCATATTCCTTCCACACGCCAAGATCTGCCTCGATATTCATGCAGCGCACACGGTCTAACGTTACCATATCAAAATCTCTTACCGACTTGTTGTACTCCGGCGGATTTCCGGCTGCAGCAATGATCCATCCCTCCGGGACTGCCTGGTTGCCAAACGTTTTACACTGCAAAAATTGCAGCATGGTCGGCGCTAGCGTCTCAGAAACGCAGTTGATCTCGTCAATAAAAAGGATTCCCTCTTTCCTGCCGCCCTCCTCGATTTTGCGGTAGACACTCGCAATGATCTCGCTCATGGTGTACTCCGTCACAGAATATGTTTTTCCGTCGTACTGCTCCTCCTTAATAAACGGAAGTCCTACTGCGCTCTGCCTTGTGTGGTGGGTGATGGTATACGCCACAAGCCCGATCTCACACTCTCTGGCAATCTGCTCCATGATCTGTGTCTTTCCGATTCCCGGTGGTCCAATCAACAGAACCGGACGCTGTCTGACCGCCGGGATTTTATATTCGCCAAATGCATCTTTGCTCAGATATGCCTGCACGGTATGTTTGATTTCTTCTTTTGCCTGTTTAATGTTCATGGTTTCTCCTTGTCTCCTCTGCCAAAATATCCTCCTGTTCCACCCGGAGTCTCATTGCCCACGGTGGAACGGCACTCTCATCATAATCATCCAGAAACAGAAATGCGGTCTTATATTCCGGCCGTTTCTTCGGATAAATGCCCTTGCCATCCGTAAAATATAACAGCCCGCCAAGATTTTTCAACACGCCCTGCTCTAATAATTCGTTCACATAAGCAAAAGCCGGTCTGAAATCTGTTCCGCCGCCTCCTATAACGGTAAAACGATTTAAAAGCTGTTCGAGTTCGCGGCTGTTTTTACCTCCTCATCCATGCGCACCTGATCGTCACACTGAATGATGCGTATTCTGCTTTTGCAAAACTGTTCTGTTCGGTCAGGATCGTATAGGTCTCTTTCAAAAATTGTGGATGAGTTCTCCGCTGGTTGAATAACTCGTATCGACCACAATGACAAACTCCTGGATTTTTTTGACCTCCCGGCTCTCCACCGGCTCAATGAGCGGCATATTTCCGTAAAGCCGCAATCCATAAATATAATAATTCAGGTCAAACTCATCGGGATCCGCATGCAGTTCCTCCCGCAGAACGGAAAATTTACGCAGAAAATCTGCATAACTTTGTCTGCTCTTCTCTGCCTTCAGCTGTACAGCAAGAATTTCTTCTCCATCCTCTGTCTCATCCCCTCTGGATTCCTTTTCCATGCGCGTCTGCCTTGCAATTTTATCCCACTGTTTTCTGGCGTCCTCATTTACGGCATTTTTCTGTTCCTCCTTCGGCCAGTAACGATGGTCGTCCGTGTAAAATTCCTTTTGCAGTGCGATCAGTTCTGCCGGCTTTCTGCCACTTAGATAACGATAAATAACCGCCGCGGAGATCCCGCTCTTTAGCTGTTTTAGCTCTTCATAAACCGTTTGTCTCTGCCAGCTTAAGATCCGCCTCGTACTCGGTTTGTCCATCTGGTCGATCGTGTATTCCACCGCAATATCGCAGGCAAGATTCCATTTTTCCCGGTCTCTCTTTCCACCGATCCAGAGATGGAAAAGATACAGTGCAGCACGCTGTGCAGGTATGCCCGGTCGAGATATTTTGGGTTGCTCTGAAACACCCTTAACACCTGCTCCGTGGAAAAATAAAGATATGTGCCGTCAGTCGCAAAGCTTCTGATATTCTCATCCGCCCGGTAAACAAGCGTGCCGAGTGCAATATCTAAAAACGCAGATCCATATATAGTTCACTTCGCACAAACTCCAGAACTTTCTTCGACATCTCTGCCTCCCACTCGCTCTGTGTCTGCTTATGTTTACTCCTAAACTGCTCCATGTCAGCTCCTTTATTATTAAAATTCCTCAAATGAATAGCGGCTCTTCACATCCGCCGTTTTCTCTGGTTCTGCAAATAACTGCCGCTTCCATGCGATGAGGCTTGCCACACCCTCCATCCATTCCTCATGCGATGCGATTGCAACGGCATCCTCTATCTGCTCCTTCCTGCCGTATCCTTTTTCAAAGAAGAAATGTAACGGTTTTAACTCTCTTTCTTTAAAAGAATGGTTAAAACCTTCCCGACTGTTCCCTCACATAAGTCTCATAAGCTACCCTTGCCTCCGGTGGCAGCCCACATGCAGTATATAAGCGGTTCCACGCCATCGGGATAAGCACCTCTGCGGACTCCTCCACGCACGCCTGTGGGAAAATCTCATCATAGGCATTCAGCAAAATGACACCCTCCTTAAAACACTGTCTTGCGCGGAAACCCTCTCCGGTAAGATTCAGTTCAAAAATATGCGCCGGTCCGATCTCATCATAGCTCTCATAATATTCCGGATACATAAGAACTGCCTCTCTCTCTCCGTCCTCCTGTTCAAACGATACTTCCACCTGCCATTTGATCTGCGCGAGAAGCTGTTTTAGTCCGGTCGGCTCCTCTACCCCTGCACACATCCGTAAGCTTCGCAGATTCAGGCAATTCATAAACGCATCGCTTCCCACTTCCACAAGTTTTGGATAAACACTGATCCTTTCCATTTTCGTACAGTTATAAAACGCACAGCTTCCTATTTTCACAATGTCTGCCGGAAGTTGTACCTCTTTGATATATTTTTCCGATAATTCGTGCAGTTTTCCATCCCGTTCTATTGTTTCCAAAGAAACAATATTTTCTGCTGCATTTCCCTGTTCTGAGGCAATACAATTGTTTTTCTTTGTCTTTCGACACAAACAGACCGCTCTCCCACGCCGTAGCAATACCTTGAATACCAAATTTCATTTTCTGGAAGTTTTCTTCTTGAAAAGCAATAATCGCCCAGTTCCCGCACGCATCTTCCATCGATAAATCCCGGCACTGTCACGACCGGCTGTTCTCCGAATACCCGAAGCAGACGGATTTCTCCTTCTGAAATTTTTTCCCATAAAAAAAACAATTGTTCTGCCCTGTTCTCTTCCATCATTTTTCCCTGTCATTCATGTCCAATATCCTGTATATCCGTCTTAGATCACAGCATTCTCTCCGCGCTTCAGACGCCCATAACTGCGCACTAAAAGAGGCCCTTCCGTAATCAGCATGGCAATCCATCCTGCCAGACACGCAAACGGGAATGTCTCTACCTTCATTGCAAAGCCAAACACAAAATACAAATGCTGCGAGCACACGCACTCCCATATTCACCATACTACTGATCAAAGTGATCTTCAGATCTCCGATTCCCCGGAAATATCCCTGTATGCCATTCGTAACTGCCGGGAGCAGATACATAAATGAGATCAGTTTCAGATAAGTGACGCCCTCTTTTACAACATCTGTGTCACTGACGAACAAACGCACAACCGGCTCTGCAAAAAAGAAGCACACCAGAAAAATGACCATTCCATAAACCAGTTCGATCTTCATACCGCCCCAGAATCCCTTTCGCACACGTTCTTTTTTTCCTGCTCCGCTGTTCTGAGCCATAAAAGACGTCATAGAGTGCGCAATATTCTGTTCCGGAAGGCACGCAAAATCATCAATGCGGTTCACGATCGTATACGCCGCCATCACGGAAACTCCCATTGTGTTGGCAATTGCCTGCACACCGATTTTTCCAAGCTGCACGGTTCCCTGCTGCATCGCACTCGTCCATCCATAGAGGATCGTCTGTTTCAGCAGCGATCCATCGAATACAAACCATGCTTTTCCAAGATTTAACTCCGGCACCTTTCTCTTAATGTAAATGATGCAAAGCATACAACACACCGCCTCGCTGACGACCGTTGCGACCGCGCAGCCCATGCTGCCCCATCTGAGCACTGCCACGAAAAACAAATCCCCGATGATATTGAGCACCGAGCTTGCCACAAGAAAATAGAGCGGTGTCGTGCTGTCTCCCAGCGCCCGCAGTGTGCATGCAAAAAAATTATAGATAAATGTAAAAATAAATCCCAAAAACACGATTCTCAGATAAGGAACTGCAAGCGGAAGCACTTCCTCCTGCACCCGAATCAGTAATAATAACGGTCTGGCAAAAAGAATGCAAAACAACGTGACCGTAATGGAGAACACAATTCCTGCGATCATCGTCGTGCTGATCTGCCGCTTTAAAACATCCATTTTCTTTGCGCCGTACTGGGTTCCCATCAAAATAGAAGCCCCGATACACATACCGTTCACAAACAAAATTGCAAGTGTCATTAATGGATTGCTTGTGCCGACCGCCGCCAATGCCTCTTTTCCCACAAGCTGACCGACGATAATGCTGTCCACTGAGTTATACATCAACTGAAAAATGTTTCCAAATAAAAGTGGTATCGTAAATTTTACAAGTAATGGAGTAATTTTCCCCTGTGTCAGATCTTTTGTCATATTCTTACGCCTTTGCCAGAATCTTTTTTATATTACATAAAAACAGTGTGGAAGCCACTGCAACCGAAATAAAGTCCGAAACAGGCTCTGCTAAAAACACTGCAAACACTTTGTTCTCAATGAACATCGGCATCAGATAGATCAGTGGGAGCAACAAGATGATTTTTCTTAAACATGCAATGAATAAGGAAAGTTTTGCCTGTCCAAGCGACATAAACGTCTGCTGGATTGCCATCTGGATTCCAAAGATACCGGTCATGCCCATATAAATCCGGGCAGCCCACGTCGTCATCTCATACAATTCCGGGGAACTGCTGTTGAACAGCTGTACAAAAACCCCCGGGAAACACTCTACAAACAGCCAGAATGCCATCGTGTAAATGAGACTTACCACGATCAAAATGCGAATCGTCTTTTTCACACGGTCAACCTTTGCCGCGCCATAGTTATAGCTGATAAGCGGTTGTGCGCCCTGTCCAAGCCCCTGCACCGGCATGAACTGTAACTGCATAATACTTGCAAGGATCGTCATCGCTCCCACTGCCACATCTCCGCCGTATTTCGACAGGGACGCATTAAATGCAATGTTTATAAGGCTCTCCGTAATATTCATGACAAATGATGCCAGACCAAGTCCCATGACCGGAAGAATGATCTGCGGCTGTACTTTTAAGTATTCTTTTCGGATACGAAGTTTTGTCTGTTTTCCATTCAAAAAAGAAAACACCCACACGGCGGAAACTGCCTGTGAGAGAATCGTTGCAACGGCCGCGCCCTTTACGCCCATATGAAATGCAAAAATAAATAAAGGATCAAGAATGATATTGCAAATTGCTCCGATCAGAACTGTCTTCATACTGATCTTTGCAAATCCCTGTGTTGTGATAAACATATTCAATCCCAGCGTCATCATGACAAAAATACTCCCCGCCACATAGATCCGCATATATCCCAATGCAAATGGCAAGGTTTTCTCACTCGCACCAAACATCCACAGAATCGGCTCCGCGACTGCTTCCAGAAAGATGGTCAGCACAACCGAGATTACGATTAGGCTTGTCACACTGTTTCCAAGAATACGCTCCGCTGTCTCATTGTCCCCTTTTCCCATATAAATTGCGGCTCTCGGTGCGCCACCGGAACCGATGAGCATTGCAAATGCCGTAACCATCATAAGTACCGGAAAACATAACCCGAGTCCGGTCAGTGCAATATCCCCCACCTCGCGGATATGTCCGATATAAATACGGTCAACCAAATTATATAGAAGGTTTACAAGCTGTGCGATAATTGTAGGCACCGCCAGTTTTATCATTAAACCGGGAAATGCTGCCACTCCCAAGATTCTGTTTTTCTGTCTCTTTTTCCATAAAAATCTCCTCTTGTACTGTCAAATAAAACTTCCGCCTTATCTCTTTTGTGCAAAATCTGCCATCAGACACACGCAGAATAAGGCTGACACACTTTTCACAGTGCAACAACCTTATTCTAGCACACTCTATGTTCGAATACAAATGGCAGACTTCAATCAGCCAAGTATTTTTTTCAGATCTTCCTCCGGGAGTGCTGATCGGAGAAATCTGATAATTTTCTACCAGATAATTCAAAATATTCGGTGAAAGAAACGCCGGCAGAGTTGGTCCAAGATAAATATTTTTAATACCAAGGTGTAACAACGTCAGTAAAATGCAGACTGCTTTCTGCTCATACCAGGACAATACCATGGAAAGTGGAAGTTCGTTCACGTTGCAGTCAAACGCTTCTGCGAGCGCAATTGCAACCTTGATTGCACTATAAGCATCGTTACACTGTCCCATATCCATAATTCTTGGAAGTCCGCCGATGGTTCCAAGATCAAGGTCATTAAAACGGTATTTTCCACAGGCAAGCGTGAGAATGACAGAATCCTCTGGTGTCTGTTTTACAAATTCCGTATAGTAGTTTCTTCCAACTCTTGCTCCATCACAGCCACCCACTAAGAAAAAGTGGCTGATTGCTCCGGATTTCACAGCATCGATTACCTGATCTGCAACTCCTAACACGGTTCCATGTCCAAAACCGGTCATGACCGTCTTACCGCCATTGATCCCTGTCATCTCACGGTCAGCTTCATAGCCGCCAAGTTCTAATGCTTTCTCAATGACCGGGGTAAAGTCTTTTTCTTCCCCTATGTGAACCATCTCAGGATAAGAAACCACCTCTGTCGTAAATACACGGTCTGCATAGCTTGGTTTTACCGGCATCAGACAGTTTGTTGTATAAAGGATTGGTGCCGGAAGATGATCAAATTCCTTCTGCTGGTTCTGCCATGCAGTTCCAAAATTTCCTTTTAAATGCGGATATTTCTTCAATTCCGGATAAGCATGTGCCGGGAGCATCTCTCCGTGGGTGTAAATATTGATTCCTTTATCCTTTGTCTGCTCTAATAACAGTTTCAGGTCATAAAGATCATGTCCAGTGATCACAATAAATGGGCCTTTTTCTACGGACAATGGAACTGTGGTTGGTGTCGGTGTCCCAAATGTCTCCGTGTTTGCCTTATCTAAAAGTTCCATACAGATCAGATTTTTCTCTCCCACTTCGAGTACGACCGGAAGCAGAAGATCCATATCCATGTCATAACCGATCACGGATAATGCGCGGTAAAAGAAGCTGTTCACTTCGTCCGAAGTGTAGCCCAACACCATCGCATGGTAAGCGTAAGCTGCCATACCACGGATTCCAAATAAAATCAGTGATTTTAAAGAGCGGATATCCTCATTGTCATTCCACAGATTGTTCATGTCATAATCGTCTGTGTTGCCACATGGATTCTGACAGGCACTGCAATCCGGTACAATTTTATTTTTCTCTGCTTTGACTTTTGCGATCATCTCTTTTAAAGTCTCATCATTGAAATTCACATTCGTGATCGTTGTAAATAAACCTTCGATGATAATACGGTCGGTATTTTCTGTTTTGGGATTATTTCCACAGGATTTTGCAAGACCGATCAATGCTCCGGTCAGTTCATCCTGTAATTTTGCTGTATTTGCAGATTTGCCACACACACCTGCATTTCCTGTACATCCACTGCATCCCGCAGTCTGTTCACACTGAAAACAAAACATTTTCTGTTCCATATTGTGTAATCTCCTTTTATGAAATGTTGTAATGTAAAACGCTGATATACAGGGCTACCCTGCACACCAGCGCTTGTTACGAGGTATGTACAGATTGTAATAAAAACATCGTTATTTTTCTGTTGTATTTACAACGCAATATTCATTTTATGCATTATTTGATTGGTAATATTTTCTTTCTGTCCTCTGTCTCATGCACATAACCGATCAGCTTATCAGATACTCCAACCACACGTTCTGTAGCTGCATTGCACTTGCTGACTGTGCTGTCTAACTCATTCATATGCTCGATCGTGATCTGTGCACTCTCCGCATTCTGAGCTGCAAATTCTTTCAGGGAAACCGTCTCCGTCTCAATGTTATCACTGTGATTCTTTAATTCTTCCACCTCAGAGCTGATGCCTTCGATCGCACTTCCGACCTGACCGATCTCACCGTTCAATATTGTAAAGATCTCCTTTGTCTGATCGATCTTCTCATTCTGGAGGCTGACTGCCTCGGATACCTTCTCAGTGATCTCCACGCTCACATTTGCCTTATCCATAAGGTCTGCTACAAGCTGGTTAATACGCTCCGTAGATTCTCTGGACTGATCTGCCAAAGTACGGATCTGCTCTGCAACCACCGCAAACCCTCTTCCGTGTTCCCCCGCTCTGGCTGCCTCAATACTTGCATTTAATGCAAGCAGATTGTCTGATTTGAAATATCTGCAATAATATCGGTAACTGTCTGGATCTGCTGGGCAGAATCATTGGTAAGCTTAGACTGCTCTCTTACATTCTCAATCGCTTCCCCATTCTTCTTACTGATGTCGATCAGTTCTCCCATAATATTTTCAGCAGACTCATTACATTCCTGCATCTTATCTGCACTTGCATTCAAGGCATCGACATTCTCGGAAATCATAGCGATCAGATCGCCGATCGCATCGATCTTCTCTTTCATATCTGCCGTCTGTGCTGCCTGCGTCACAGTGTTATCTGCGATCGTATGCGTTGAATCCTGTGTGATCTTCAAGGAATCTTCCATATCATGAAAGATATTATTAAAATCATCGGATACAGATTTTAATTCTTCTGTTGCTGTTTTGATACCGGAAATCACAGTTGCAAATGAACTGATGGAATCATGTACGGAACGCATCATCAATCCGATGTCGTCCTCACGCTCCATCAGCTTTTTCGCTTTTTCTCCGATCTTCGTCTGCTCCTGTTCATCTTCTGTTTTCCCTGGGCTATTGTAAGAAACTGGTTCAGCAGTGATTTCACAACCCAGAATACGATCCCAAAATCACAACACTGACCGCACTTACCAGCACAACTGCAATCAACGTGCTGATGATTCCATTCTTTAACATTTCCAATACAAGCACCTGCCATAAAACAATGACAAGCAACAATGCAAATATCGGTTTTAAGGCTTTCCCCCAGGCCACTTTACTGTTATCCTGCTCCATAATTATCCGAAACCTCCGTGTTCATCAAAGTTATACATATTTTACCATATTTTTCATGCTTATGGTATCCGAATTTACTGATTTTTCATATTTTCTTTGACTATTTCCAAAATACTATACAATGCAATCGTTTGAAATACGATGGAAAGGAGAATCCCAAATGAAAAAATAGCTTTTTTTGATATAGACGGAACTTTAACTTCCGAAATCGACGGTTCTATACCACAGAGTGCCATCACTGCGATACGAAAAGCCAGAGCAAACGGAAACCTGATGTTTTTAAATACCGGAAGATGTATCCAGAACGTGGAGCCACGCTTTCAGGAAGTCGGCTTTGACGGATTTGTCTGCGGATGCGGCACTGATATTTACTGCGGCGGAAAGAATCTTTTACATGTCACACAGTCCCATGAAATTACAATGGAACTGTTAAAAGTAGCAAGAGACACCAATGTGGACATTGTTTTCGAATCATCCACTGCGGTTGCTTATGATCCGGTCCGTCCGGTCATTCATCCGGATGCCGTGGCACAATATGACGCTTTCGTGAAACGCGGTTATACAATGCCAACGGATCTGGAGTCACCGGATTTTACCTGTGATAAATTTGTTATCTGGTTTCAGGACAAAGAGCAGCTGCAGGCTTTCCGAAAGATCAGCGACGTACATTTCAACTGCATTGACCGGGGCGGCACATTCCGGGAATTTGTCCCTCACGGCTACAGCAAAGCAACCGGAATCCAGTTTGTCCTTGATCATTACAATCTGTCAAAAGAGGATGCCTATGCATTCGGAGACAGCAACAATGATCTTCCGATGCTCTCCTATCTCCCGAACAGTGTTGCGATGGGAAATGCATACCCGGCTTCTCTTTGACCGGGTGTCCTTTGTCACAAAAAAAGCGAGCGAAGACGGTATCGCCTTCGCTCTGGAACATTTTTCCTTTCTTTAGGGCTGCATCCTGCAGCTCTTTTCTTATAAATACTTTTCAGATCATCTGCCGTTGCACGCATCTTATCTACTGCCTGCTGTACCTGCTCTGCAAACTGGAGATTCTGTTCACTCATGCCATGTACCTGTTCTGCACTTGCGGTCACTTCCTCTGTTGCAGCAGACAACTGGGATATATTTTCCACGATCTTATTATTAGACTCAGAAAGTCCATCCACCTGCCGGTTTACTTCCTCGATATGATCGATCAGATCTGTCATATTACGGTTCAATATCTCAAATGTCTCAGATGCTGCAACGATCTTCTGATTCTGGCTCTCAACGGCCTCTACAGATTCTTCCACAGAAGAAACTACTTCATTGGCATTCTCATTCAGCTCATTGACGATCCTCGTGATCTGCTCCGTAGAATTCTTTGTCTGCTCTGCAAGCTGTCTGATCTGTTCTGCCACGACAGCAAATCCGCGGCCTGCCTCACCGGCTCTTGCACTTTCGATCGATGCATTCAGTGCAAGAAGATTCGTCTGGCTGGAAATATTTAAGATCATTCCTGCAATCTCTTCCACTTCTTTTGTTTTGTTCTGAAGCTTTGTCATTGCGGTCGTCACTTCGTGGTTTGTATTCGTGATCAGTTCTGACTGTGTCCTTAATTCTTCCATTACACGGATATTTTCCTGAATACTCTCGTTGGAATTCATTGCAATATCCACCATCTGCTTTGAACTCTCTCCGGTTACACCAATTGCATCCTGAATGGAATTGGTCATTGTACTCTGTTCTTCAATGCTGCCTGCGGTTGTATTGGCAGAAGCTGAAATCTCCTGCATGCTGTTTGTTACAGATTCTGTCACGCCAACCAGCTTTTCGATCAGTTCACCGCTCTTTACAGATTCTGTCTGGATAGATTGTGAAATGCCAAGCACCCCTTCCAGTACCCGTTTTTCCTTCTCATGTTCTTCTGCGATAGAGCCAAGTGCATCATCATTAAACATAATCGTGATATCACCGATTTTGCGATGATAAAGAGAATTCCAAGCACACCCCAAATACCACAGATGGTATCCACATCTATCACATTAATTCCCTTGACAGACTGTACAACAGTCACAAGGATATATAAAATTCCAAGTCCAATTGAGGTTCTCCTTAATCCCTTTTATCATAATAAGGAATCTGTAATGCAAGAGAAACAATCAGTATATAGGTAATAAAATGCGCATCTGTCTGCATACCAATCAGCAAATACTCAATTCCCATCTCCATGGTTACCGCCACTTTTAACTTGCTTGTTGCCTTATTCCTGCAATAAATAACCGCGTTCACCACGGTAAATGCAAGTAAAGAACCGTATTTCCATAGACGGTCACCGTCTTGATGTTATGATTCATCTGTTTCATCCACAGATACAACAAAATCAGTGCCGCCATAAAGATCGTGGCTCCCATATATATTCTATTCATTCTCCGCAATCGTTCCGAAATGTCATTATAACGATATTTATTTTCTTCCATTGTTTTCGTTAACTCCTCTCTTGTTATCATGTAAGCCTTTTCACAATATAGCATATTATACCTTATTTTCAAAAAATTCCATAGTATTTTCTGCATAATATGCATATTTTTTTCAGATACGCCACCTGCTTCAATAAACGATCTTATCGCGTCCGGTCTCTTTTCCTGATATAACTTCTCATCTGCCCTGCGGATCGCCATTTCCATACCATCGTTCTTATCGTACTCTTCCAGTCCAAACGTCATGGTAATGCGGATCTCCTCATTTTCATACGACACCGTCAGCCTGTGGATCTCGTCATAAATCTCCTGCAGCACATCATATGCCGCATCGCCGTTTCTGCCATAAAATACAAACAGGAACTCCTCGCCTCCCCAGCGGCACACCCTTCCATATGTTTTCATTTTGTCCATGAAAAGTTCAGCCACTGCCTTTAACACTTCATCACCTGCATCATGCCCATAGGTATCATTGATCCTTTTAAAGAAATCAATATCTGCAATGGCGATCGATACAAAGCCTGCATTTCCGACCTCATAATCATACTCCACTGCACGGATATATTCCCACATGCTCCGGCGGTTCCAAAGACCGGTAAGTGCGTCAACAGAAGCGATCTTTGCAATTTTGTATTATACCGTACAAGCTTCTGTTCCATTTTCTGGGCATCCTTCGTAAATATGATCATGACAGCGGTGATCTGCGCAAAAAAAAATGGTATTTAAAATCTGTATCAGAACACTTATGCCGGGATCCAGCGGGCTGTATGGTTCAAAATTCCGGGCGTAGGCATACAAAGCCAGACGGAGTGCACATGCTCCGACCGCAGTCAGCACTTTTCTCCGCTCTCCTGCAGTACTCACCGTAAAGTTCAGCGCAAGAAATGCAAACAGATAATGCTGTACTCCGCAATCCCAGCCAAACATCACAATAAACAGGATGATCCACACGATCATAAGTATCTGTGAGATCCACGCTGACTCTCTCGTATGATCCAAGTACGTCGTGTAAAAGATAACACATAGCATACTCCGCACACCAGACAGCCACCCACATTCATCCAGTCGCCCATGCTACAGAAAACTGCCATAAGGCAGAGAAAATATCCAATGAAGATCAGCGCACTGATACGCAGCGTCACCGCTGTTTTCTTTGTTTCATTCTCATTCTTTACATCTTCAAAATCAAATCAAGGATCTTGTTCATTTTCCCTTTCTCCGTTGCTATTTTAGGACTGTCTCATTTATGTCATCCTTTCTCCTACAAAATAGTACTTTTTACAGATATAAAGTCAACTTATTTCTGACAATTTTTGACTGAGAATCCGAATTTTTATTTTGACTACTATGAATATTTCTTTTACTTTTCATTTAAAGTACGCATGGAATTTAAGATTGCGATGACAGAAACTCCTACATCCGCAAATACGGCCTCCCACATATTCGCCATACCAAGTGCGCCGAGGATCAGAACAAGTGCTTTTATTGCAAGTGCAAACACAATGTTCTGTTTTACAATGCGGAGTGTCTTTCTTGCAATCTTAACAACCGATGCAATCTTTGTCACATCATCATCCATCAGGACAATATCCGCTGCTTCGATTGCCGCATCGGAGCCCATGCTTCCCATTGCAATTCCGATGTCCGCTCTGGTGAGTACCGGAGCATCATTGATTCCATCTCCAACAAATGCAAGACGCTCTTTTTTCTTTTTCAGCTTTTAAGAGTGCTTCCACCTGCTCTACTTTACCACCCGGTAACAGTTCTGCATGTACCTCATCAATACCAAGTGTCTGTGCCACTGTCTCTGCTGCCTCTCTGCGGTCTCCGGTCAGCATGACTGTATGTCTGACACCTACCTGTTTCATATCGCGGATCGCCTCTTTTGCTCCATCTTTAATGGTGTCGGAGATGACAACCGCTCCTTCAAACACACCATTGCATGCCACATAAACAACGGTTCCCATGCTCTTGCAAGATGTATAAGAAAATACTCTCTGACTTCATAAGTTTTTCGTTTCCGAGTAATACGGTTTTTCCGTCGATCACAGCTTTGATTCCGTGTCCTGCGATCTCCTCTGTGTTTGTCACACGGTTTAAATCCAGCTCTTTTCCGTAAGCTTCGCGGATGGAATTTGCAATCGGATGATTGGAATAACCCTCTCCCAATGCAGCAAGTTCGATCAGTTCCTCTTTGGAACCGTTTTCGGTGATGACATCTGTCACTTTAAACTCGCCTTTGGTCAGTGTTCCGGTCTTATCAAAAACAATTGTGGTCATCTCTGCCACTGCCTCTAAATAGTTGCTTCCTTTTACAAGGACACCGATCTTAGACGCTGCACCGATTCCTCCGAAGAATCCTAAAGGAACGGAGATTACCAACGCACATGGGCAGGAAATAACAAGGAAAATACATGCTCTCTGAATCCATTCTGCCCATCCGCCGCCAATGATCAGTGGTGGCAAAATTGCGAGGATCACTGCACCGATCGTGACAACCGGAGTATAGTATTTTGCAAAACGTGTGATGAAATTCTCAACTTTTGCTTTTTTGCTGCTTGCATTCTCCACAAGTTCCAGAATCTTTGCAACCGTGGAATCGTCAAACTCTTTTGTTGTTTTTACTTTTAATGTTCCGCTTCCGTTCACACAACCACTGATGATCTCATCCCCGGCTTTTGCGCTTCTTGGTACCGACTCGCCGGTCAGTGCTGCGGTATCGATCAGGGATTCACCCTCCACAACAATACCGTCCAAAGGAATACGCTCCCCTGGTTTCACTACGATAATGCTTCCAACTTCCACATCATCCGGATCAACCTGTTTTAAAACTCCGTCTTCCTCGATATTGGCATATTCCGGACAAATGTCCATCATATCAGAAATGGACTGGCGGGATTTTCCAACCGCATAGCCCTGGAACAGTTCGCCTACCTGATAAAACAGCATAACAGCGACAGCCTCGGAATATTCACCTACGCCAAACGCTCCAGAATGTGGCGATCATCATAAGGAAATTCTCATCAAACACCTGTCCGTGGCTGATGTTTCGTGCCGCCTTGTATACAATATCATAACCAATGACCAGATACGGAACCAGATAAATCACAAATAACACAATTTTGTTCCATCCGTCCATCCGTCCCGTATGTTCACAGACCATCAGGACTGCAAACAGCAGAAATGTGACAATGATGCGGTAAAGCATCTTTTCTGTTTCTTTGTCATATTATTTACCATGCCTTTCTGTAACCTGCAGACTTTATGCCGCAGGCACAAATTACTCTCCTTGGATAGAAATGGCTGCCGCATCACGCAGCAGCCATTGATTCATTAAAATAAGATTTTGCAGTCCGGCTCAACCTTTGCACAAACAGCAACGACTTCTTTCATAATCTCGTCGAATTTTGCATCCTCTGCATCAATGCTCATTTTCTGTGTCATAAAGCTTACGCTTGCATCGTTGACACCCGGTTTTTTGATCGCATCTTCCATTTTGCTGCGCAGTTTGCACAGTCAAGGTCTTCTAATTTAAATTTTTTCTTCATGATCCATTCCTCCATTTTCTTATTCTTCAATATGTTCTCTTCCCTGATCGATGATCGTGCGCACATGTTCATCTGCCAGCGAATAAATCACGGATTTGCCTTCTCTTCTGCCGGTTACAAGCTTCGCCTGCTTTAATATTTTAAGCTGATGGGAAATCGCTGACTGGTTCATATGAAGCATTTCCGCAAGATCACAGACACACACCTCTGACTCAAACAACACATACAAAATCCGGATTCTGGTTGAATCACCGAATATTTTAAACAGTTCTGCCAGATCGTACAGTTCATCTTCGTCCGGCATATGCTCACTCACCTGTTTGATCTTATCCTCGTGGATCTCGCACGTTTCACAATGTTCTACATCATTAATTGCCAATCATTTCACCTCCGTGTTATATGAATATCTGTTCATATGTTTATATTATCAGTCATTTATATATCTGTCAATAGAATTCTTGTATCTTTTTCATTTTAAAACTATCTTGCCTGAAATATTTTTCTCTGCTTGTAAATGTAATAGATGCTCATCGCAAGCGCACCTGCCGCCCATGTGATCGGATAGCAGATGATGACCTGCTCTAAGGTTCCGTGAGCTGCCACAAGTGTCACCCAGATCATACGGAGCACACAGATGCCAACCATCGTGATCAGCGTGGAGACTACCACTGCTCCCTGTGCACGCAGTGCCCCGGAAAACACTTCGATAAAGGCAAATAATAAGTACGCCGGTGCGATCACATTCATCATGCGGATACCGATCTCTACCACGCCCGCATCATTGACAAAGATTCCAAACAGAAATCTCTCTGCAGACATTAAGATGATACTCACAGAAACCGCCGATATCAGTGCCATGCCAAGACAGATTTTTGTACCTCTCCGGATGCGGTCCCATTTCCCTGCTCCATAGTTTTGTCCTACAAATGTCATAACAGAAATTCCGAATGCACTGTTGATCATCCAGAAAATAAAATCAATTTTGGAATAAGCCGTCCATGCCGCCATCGTGTCCACTCCAAAATTATTGATGGACACCTGCACGATAATATTCGAAATACTGTACATGATTGCCTCAAATCCCGCCGGAAGACCTATTTTTAAAATACTCTGCAGCATTCTTTTGTACATGCGGATCTGTGAGAGACACAGTTTCATGCCCTCCGTGCGGTACATCAGTGTAACTGTCACCAAAACAGCACTGACTGCCTGAGCGATCAGGGTGGCAATGGCCGCACCTAAAACGCCTAATGGGATGACCAGAATGAGTAAAAGATCCAATATAATATTTACCACACTGCAGACGATCAGATAATATAATGGTCTTTTCGAATCCCCGACTGCCCTTAAAATCGCAGCACCCATATTGTAAATGAAAATAAAAATCAGTCCTGAAAAATACACCCGCACGTACAGTACCGATTCTGCGATCAGTTCCTCCGGTGTGTTCATCCAGCGTAACATCTGCGGTGCAAACACGATCCCGGCAATTCCGAGCACAAGTCCTCCCACAAGTGCAAATGCGTAAGCGGTGTGAAGAGACTCTTCTATCTCCTCTTTTTTTCCGGCACCAAAATACTGTGAGATAATAACGGTAGCTCCCGTGGACACGCCTGTGAAAAACCCTACCACAAGGCTTATGATCTGCCCGGCAGAGCCGCCGACACTCGACAGTGCTTCTTTTCCGACAAACTGTCCCACAATGACAGAATCCACCGTATTATATAACTGCTGAAAAAAACTTCCCACCAGAATCGGAAGAAGAAAATCAACAGCTGTTTCCAGATCACTCCTCTGTGATCCCGTTCTTTTCCTGTGTTGTCATGATATCTTCTCCTGTGCAGCTTCCATCCGGTCACGGATAGCTTCCATTCTCTGATCCAGGGATGCACTGATGCCGGCACACTCCACCAGTTCTTTTGCCAGATACTCTGCCTCGCTTTCCGGAATGTTCTTCTTATAACGTAATTTATGCTCCAGACTTGCCCAGAAATCCATTGCGATCGTCCGAAGCTGGACCTCTACCTTCATCGGACGTTTTTCTTTTTCAAGGAAAATCGGCACTTCGATAATCAGATGCAGACTGCGGTATCCACCCGGCTTCGGGTTTTTAATATAATCTTTTCGCTCGATCAGTCTGACATCGTCCTGCTGCAGCAGACAATCCGCCAGCATATAAATATCTTCCTGAAACGAACAGATCACACGCACTCCCGCGATGTCATTGATATTTTCCTCAATGGATTCCAGTGAAAACGGAATCTGTTTCCGTTCACTTTCTTTAAAATACTGTCAAACGATTTCACTCTCGTCTTAATAGACTCGATCGGATTTCTGTCATATTGCAGGAAAACTGCTCATTCAAAACATTGAACTTTGTCTCCACTTCCATGATCGCACACCGGTAGTATGCCATCAGACTCTCGATCGGTGCAAAATTGTCCTGCACTTTATCCATAAACTCATCGGATAACACGGTATCCATGATAATCTCTTCTTTGCCTGTTTTAAAAATTTCTCGATCAGCATATGTAAAACCTTCTTCTCTCACGTATTCCGTGGATATACCACAGCCTACTTATTATAGATGGTTTTCTCCATTTTTACAAGCCATTGGGAAGCGTAGATAATAAACCGTAATTAATAAAGAGAATTATCAGATATAAATGAACAAAAAAATTGCATAGACAGATGTGATTTCCTTCGCGAGCTTTGCGAGCAGGAACATCATATCTGACTATGCGATTTTTTTGTTCTATCAAACAATTTACTTTTTTGTTATCTACGCTTCTTCTTTGGCTTCTTCCTTCACATCTTTCCTTACGCGTCCGTACATTTGCATGTATTTATAAAGGCGTTTTGCAAGTTTGTTGTCAATCTGGTCTGCGGTTGCTCTCCACTCCCAGTTGCCGCCTAAGGTGGATGGCGTATTCATACGTCCCTCAGAACCGACACCGATGATATCCTGCATCGGAACGATTGCGAGATCACCGACGGAAGCCCATGCACCGCGCATCATGCCCCAGTTATAACCTTCCTCTTTTGTGAGGTTTAAGTACTCTTTTGCAAATTTTACACTTGCCTTCGGTGCTGTATTCATCCAGCCAAGGATCGTATCATTGTCGTGTGTTCCTGTGTATACAACACAGTGTGTCGGGTAGTTATGTGGCAAATAATCGCTTCCCTCTCTGGAATCAAATGCAAACTGTACCACTTTCATACCCGGGAAACCGGAATCTTTTACAAGCTTCAATACAGAAGGTGTCAGGAATCCAAGATCCTCCACAATGATATTTAACTTGCCAAGCTTCTTCTCCAATGCATGAAACAGATCCATTCCAGGGCCCTCTCCACTCACCATTACGTGCCGTGTCGTCTGTTCCAGGAATCGCATAGTAAGAATCAAATCCACGGAAATGATCGATACGTACAATATCATATAATTTTGACATTGCTTTGATCCGTTTTGTCCACCAGCTATAACCGTCTTTTTCATCTCATCCCAGCGGAACAGCGGATTTCCCCAAAGCTGTCCATCTGCGGAGAATGCATCCGGCGGACATCCTGCAACATCGATTGGATCTAAGTTCTCATCCAAGTAGAACTGAGCCGGATTAGCCCATACATCCGCAGAATCTCCTGCAACATAAATTGGAACATCTCCGATGATCTCAATGCCTTTTCATTTACATATTCCTTCAACGCCCACCACTGTTTAAAGAACAGATACTGGAGCATTTTGTAAAACAGAATGTCATCTGCATAAGTTTCTTTGCTTCTGACAATGCTTTCTGTTCTCTTGTCTTTAATTCTTTTCCCATTCAAACCATGCAATTCCGCCATGGGCATCTTTTAATGCCATAAACAGTGCATAATCCTCGAGCCATTCTGCTTCTTTCTCACAAAAAGATGCAAAATCCTCCGGCTGTTTTTTCATGAAACGTGCATAGACTTTTTCAGTAATGCATAGCGGGAATTGTACATAACCCCATAGTCTACATAATGAGGATTGCTGCCCCATGGAAAAGATTCGCACTCTGCTTTTTTTAACAGTTTTTCCCTGCATAAAATCTCAAGATCGATAAAATAAGGATTTCCTGCAAAACTGGAAAATGACTGATATGGTGAATCACCATAGCTGGTCGGACAGATTGGAAGGATCTGCCAGTATTTCTGACCTGATTTATCAAGAAAATCTACGAACTTTCTTGCCTCTTTTCCCATTGTACCAATTCCATAAGGGGATGGCAGGGATGAAATGTGCATTAAAACACCGCTGCTTCTCATAACAATAATTCCTCCTATTTGAGTTCAAAAACTCCTATTTCAAATTCTTTATACTCTCCCCACTTGCGAACTCAAACGGAACCACCTCATAAATCGGCTCTTTCTTCAGTTCGATCTGTCCAAACAGTATCTCCACACTTCTCACTGCAAGTGTCTGATACTGCTGTCTGATCGTGGCGAGTTTCGGATTATAATATTCTGCTAATACGGTGCCATCAAAACCAATCACAGAAATATCTTCCGGTACACGATAATCCATATCGCGCAGCGCACGGATCGCGCCGATAGCCATCACATCTGACATTGCAAATACTGCTGTCAGATCAGGATACTTTTCCACCAGACGTTTCATCGCCCGGTAAGCACTGTCAAATGAGAATCTTGCTTTCTCATAGCAGACTTCAAGATCCATTTCCTTACCATGTTCTGCAAAGCTTTCCTTACATCCTAAATATCTCTGGTGGCTGGTGTATGATTTTACCGGATCACCACCGATAATACCAATCTTGTCATGTCCTGCTTCAAGCAAAGCATCCACAGCACACTTTCCTGCGGCAATATCATCTGTTGCAACACTGGAAAGGTTCTCAAATGGAAGATTATTTGCCCGGTTTGTCACAAGCACACTCGGCACATCCACCTTTGCAAATCCCTGTTTAAAAAATTCCGGGTTACCACCTAAAACAGAAGTCCTAACGGCTTTCGCTCCTGCAGAGCTGTAATGCCTGTTCCACCTCATTTCGTCCTCGTCAATGTAGGAAACAACCAGTGTATAGTCGGTTCTTCCGATCATCTGCTGGATCTCCTCCACAATGTTGGAGAACAGCATATTGGAAATACCTTTGACTAATACAACAATTGTTTTCGTATTGCTCTGCTTCAAATGCTTCGCATTATTATTCGGAACAAAATGAAATTTTTCAACTACTTCTTCGATTTTTTTCTTTGCATCGGGACTGACATCATTTCTATGATTCAGGACTCTGGAAACCGTGCTGATGGAATATCCTGATTCCCTGGCTATATCCTTTATCGTAACCATATTTTTCTTTCCTGTCTACTGTTTTTTCGTTTTTTTTCGTAAAACATGTATTTTTTACAATCTTCTACTGTAATATCAGCCTTTGACCGCTCCTGCAACTACTCCTTCAATAATATATTTCTGACAAGCCACATAGAAAACTACAATTGGAACGATCGCAAGTACAAGCATTGCCATCATCGTACCCCAGTCTACTGCTCCATAACCACCTTTTAAGTACTGAATGACGATTGGAATCGTCTTGTATTTTTTGATATCCAATACCAGATAAGGAAGTAAATAATCGTTCCAGATCCACATTGCCTGTAAAATTGCAACGGTGATCGCCGTTGGTTTCATAATTGGAAATACCACCTGAAAGAATGTCTGGATCGGAGTACATCCATCGATCATCGCCGCCTCTTCTATCTCGATCGGAATACTTTTTACAAAGCCGCAGAACATAAACACCGCAAGTCCTGCACCGAATCCAAGGTATACTAAAATGATACCGACCGGGTTGCTCAGATGCATCATATTTGCCAGTTTTGACAAGGTGAACATTACCATCTGGAATGGCACGATCATGGAAAACAGACATAACATATAAATGGTTGCATTCACTTTATTATGTACTCTTGTAATATACCATGCACACATGGAGGTGCATAAGATGATCACTGCAACAGAGCCAACGGTGATGAGCACCGAGTAGCCAAACGCCTGAAAAAAGTTTGTTTTTTCAATACCCCGGATGAAATTTGACAATCCGGTAAAGGATCTCTCATCCGGCAGTGCAAATGCATTTTTTGTGATAAATCCTTTTTTCTTGAAGGAATTGATCAGCACCAGAAAAATCGGATACAGATAAAAAACGGTCAGCAGACTGAAAAATACGGTCAGCACTCCTCCGTGTTTTGATCTTCTTACAGCACTTACCTCATTATTTTCTTTTACTTTCTTTGCCATTACTGCTGTACCTCCTTTGTTCTGGTCAGTCTGTTCTGTGCCAGTGCGATAACTGCTACTATAATAAAGAAGATAACTGCTTTCGCCTGACCGACACCTTCCCAACCGGTTCTTCCATAGAATGTCTCAAAGATGTTAAGCGCAAGCATCTGCGAATTATTGGACGGCTCTCCTGCTGTCAATGCCAGGTTCTGATCGAACAGTTTGAAAGAGTTCGTCAGTGTTAAGAATGTACAGATCGTGATGGATGGCATTACCATTGGAATCGTAACACTCTTCAATAACTGCCAGTTGGACGCCCCGTCCATTTTTGCCGCCTCGATCAGCTCGCCCGGAATATTCTGGATACCGGCGATATAAATGATCATCATATAACCGACCTGCTGCCAGTTCATTAAAATGATCAATCCCCAGAATCCATAGGAAGAAGAATAAGTAAGTGTTCTTCCAAAATGACCTAAGATTCCATTCAGCAGGATCTGCCAGATATAACCTAAAACGATACCACCAATAAGGTTTGGCATAAAAAATACTGTACGGAAGAAGTTCGTACCTTTAATTCCCTTTGTTAAAAGCATCGCAATTACAAATGCAAAAACATTGATCGTCAGCACTGATACAATGGTGAATAATGCAGTGAACCATAATGCATGCATAAATGTCGGATCACTGAACACGCGCAGATAATTTTTTAATCCTACAAATTTTGCATCTGTAACGGTTGTAAATTCACAGAATGATAAGTAGATACCCATAATAAAAGGAACTATAAAACCTATTGTAAATGCCACTAATGTAGGGAGTGCAAAAACAGGAAAATATTTTTTGATTGCTTTCTCCATAATTTCCATCCTCTCATAAAACCTTAATAATCTGAAAGGGTGAGTGGCAGGCCACACACCCTTTCCATGTTACTTCATCATTACTTTTTATTTGTTTGCAGCTGCTGCATACTCAGTAGCCCATCCGTCAACGAATGCACTGACAACGCCGTCCCAGTCACCTGTTCCCTGTGCGTACTCTAATAATGCAGAACCTACACCGTCTTTCCATGTCTCAGATGGAATAGTAGAGAAGTTCCATGTTACAGAATATTTTCCATCAGCGATGTACTGGTTAGAAGCCTGGATAAATACATTATCTGCTTCATATTCGCCTGTGAATGTATCAAATGGTGTTGTAAATCCCATTTCATGAGCTATGGATTCACGTCCTGCGTCAGATGTGATAACCCAGTTCAGGAAATCAAGTGTTGCCTGCTGATCTTCTGCAGAAGCTTTGCTGTTTACACACCAGTAGTTCTCAGAACCTGTGCAGAGTCCCTGATTCTCTTCTCCCTCAACACCAATATAGATTGGCATCATACTCATATCATCAGCGGTTACAAGATAACCATTCTCTTCATTTGTGAGGTTACCATACTCCCATGTACCATTCTGGTAGAATACTGCCTCTTCCATACCGAATTCAGATTCTGCTTCATCACCTGTCTTAGATGAGAGCATTCCCGGATCACAGGTGGAATCTGTAATGTATAAATCCCAGATCTGTTTGTAATTGTCAAGGTATGTTCCTTCTATTGCATCTGTAGAATTAATTCCTTTGTCTTTGTATTCATAGTAAATTGGAAGATTTGCCAAATGAGTTTTAAATCTCCAGTCAGATGATCCATCCATACCTGCGGAAGTAAATGCTCCCTGAAGATCGTATCCAAACTTCTCATTAATCTCATCTAATCTGGACTGGATATCATCTGCAACTGCTTTTAATGTTGCAAAGTTGTTGATCTCATCAACAGAAGAAATCACTGCGTTGTCCATTGTGCAGTAGTCATTTAAGATTGTCTTATTGTAAATGATACCGTAAGTCTCGATAACATAAGCGATACCCTGTACTGCGTTTCCATCTTTTAATACAAAATCATCACTTGTCAGATGTGAATATAACTCACTGCCTGAAAGATCCATGCAATAATCTTTCCAGTTTGCAAGTCCTACAGGTCCGTTTACCTGGAATAAGGTTGGTGCTTCTGATTTTGCCATCTCTGATTTTAATGTCTGCTCATATGTACCATCTGCAGCCGTGATAACTGTAACCTCTGTTCCGGTCTCTGCTGTGTATTTTGCTGCCAGATCCTGCCACTGCTGATCCTGTTCCGGTTTAAAGTTCAGATAATAAACGGAACCACTTCCTGATGCTGCTGCATCTGTTTTCGCATCTCCTGCTTCTGTTGTACTTGCTGTTGCATCTGCACTGTTTGCACTGTCTGCATTGGAAGCATCACTGCCGCATCCTGCAAATAAAGTTGCTGTCATTGCTGTAGCAAGCATTACTGATAAAACTTTTCTCTTCATGTCGTTTCCTCCCGTATACTTTCTGCACATCTGTATTGTGCAATGATTGTTCTGGCACTCTGCCACTTCGCTGAAATGTTCCCGGTAACATTTTCGGTATTGTTTTCGGTAACGTTTTCAGTTGATAATTGAATTATATTCTTTTTTCATAAAAAAGCAATACTGAATCGTTATCTTCTCTATATTTCATAATTTTTGTTTTTGTTTTTTGTGTAAATTGTATGTCAGCAAGATACTTTTTTCTTATTTTTCTTTTTTCTGGTGGAAATTTGCTCAAAGTATTACTTTCTGCCCTGCCGCTTTTATTTCATGAAATTAGAATGCAATGATGTTTTACATTGAAAAAGATTTTTTGAAATGCTACTATAATATTATGGAAATGAAATCCGGGCACTGCCGTTTCATTCTGATCAAAAGGGAAAGTGGAAAGAACATATGAAAGAACTGATCTGTCATAAATTACAACATGATTTCAAACGAATAAAAACCTCTGCCAAATGGGTGCTTTTCTCCATCGTCTCCGGACTGCTTGTCGGGGGTGTTGGCACACTCTTCTATTTCGGCATGTATGTGGTCACACTGACCAGAACCAAAAACCCGTGGCTTATTTTTCTGCTCCCGGTGAGTGGTATCCTGATCGTCGGATGTTACCGCCTGCTTCATGATGAAAAAGATACCGGAACCAACCTTGTATTATCTGCGATACATTCCGATGAAGATCTGCCGCTTCGCATGGCTCCGCTGATTTTTATCTCCACACTCATCACCCACCTGTTTGGTGGTTCTGCCGGACGTGAAGGTGCTGCGTTACAGCTCGGTGGAAGTATCGGAAACGGTCTTGGAAAACTGTTCCGCTTTGATGAAAAAGACAAACACATTATGATCATGTGCGGCATGAGCGCCGCATTCTCTGCATTGTTTGGCACACCGATGGCTGCGGCTGTCTTTTCCATGGAAGTTGTCAGTGTCGGCGTTATGTATTATGCGGCGTTAGTCCCGTGCGTGATCTCCTCACTGGTCGCACATGCTGTTGCAGAATTCTTTGGTGTCTCACAGGAAATGTTCCTGATCGGCCAGATTCCTGCTTTTAAGATCACAAGTGCTGTAAAAATCTCTGTCCTTGCGATTCTATGTGCCGGTGTCAGCATTATTTTCTGTGTCATGCTGCATCAGTCAGAACACCTTTATAAGAAGTTTTTCAAAAATCCTTATGTGCGCATTTTCGCCGGTGGATGTTTCGTGCTCATTTTAACGCTGCTTGTGGGCAACCAGAATTATAACGGTACGGGAATCAATATCATTGAACAGTGTATTGACGGTACGGTCCGCCCGGAAGCCTTTTTTATGAAAATGCTCTTTACTGCTTTAACATTAGGTGCCGGATTTAAAGGTGGCGAGATTGTTCCATCGTTTTTTACCGGGGCGGCATTTGGCTGTCTGTTTGGAAACCTGTCAGGCTTTTCACCGACCCTCTGTACGGCAGTCGGCATGGCTGCAGTTTTCTGTGGTGTGACAAACTGCCCGATCACTGCCCTGCTCATCAGCTTTGAGTTTGTTCGGCTATGACGGCATGCCTTACTTTTTGCTTGCCGTTGCATTCAGCTACATGCTTTCCGGATACTATGGACTCTACAGCAGCCAGAAAATTATTTACTCCAAATATAAGACCAATTATATCAACCGCAAAACACATTAAAAAACTTCCCACATATCCGGTTTTCCTGCGATATGTGGGAAGTTTTTTAATGTTCTTCCCTGGCGGCTTTCAGAAGATCAAGCAGTCCTTTTTCCTTGATCAGCGCAATGCCCTGCCCCTCATCACCTAACACAATGAGATTGTCTCCGGGCCTGATGTCGAATATCTTTCTGGCTTTTGCCGGGATCACGATCTGACCTTTCTCACCTACTTTTACCATGCCGAAAATGTGTTTTCCCTTCGGTGGAACTTCTAAGCCAAGAGAATCCTTTTTTTCATAATTGATCAGGTCATCCACCGTCACGCCAAAGACATCTGCGAGCCTTTTGCACCTTTCGATATCCGGCAGGGATTCCCCTGTCTCATATTTCGAGAGTGTCTGTCTGGACACACCAATCTGATCTGCCAGTTCATCCTGCGACATATGATTTAGTTTTCGAAGCTGAATGAGATTTTCTGCAAACATTATTTTTTCTTTCCTCCAATTCCACAGACGGTCCACCGGAGCACCGGAATACGGCGGATGATCTCATAAGCCAGATATGCACCGGCAAATCCCGCTGCTGCCACAAAAAGATAAAGAAGCACTGCCGGCAATTTTGTATACATGGTCAGATAATATGCTGTCATCGCAATGAAAAGGTAATGGAATAAATAAAGTCCCCATGATTTCGCTGCCATCCATCTTGTCAATGTGTTGGAAATATCCCCCCATTTTTTCATGAAAGCCAAAGCTGCAATAACCGCGATCCATGCAAACAGGCTGCATAGCGATGTGTCTAAAACTGAATGCTCGGCGTATGGTCTGCCCCAGTATAACACTGTAAATGCAGCCGCTAAAATTACGGCACACACCGCAAGCGGCAGCCAACATTTTTCCAGACGATCCATCACTTCATCATGAGACAAAACAAAATATCCCACAAAAAATCCAGCCCCATAGATACCGAAACGGTATACCACAACCACTGGTGTGTTCAAAATCTGAGCTGCGCCCCAGATCACAATTGCAAACAGCACAAGAAATGGAACGTCCGCTTTCTCTCCCAGCTTCCACCATCTGTCTTTTTCCACTCTGCGAATCCATATGAGCAGTACTGAAAAAATCCATAACATCTGGATATACCATAGCGGTCCTATGCCGCTGACTGCCATGATGATAAATAAAACCGGTTTTGGAACTGCTGCCATCTCCTCTAATCCACCGCTGATCAGCAGATTGTAGTATCCTAAAATCCACCAGAACACCAAAAGCCCAAGGGTGGATGGAACCAACAATTTTCCCGTCCTTTTTTTTATAACATGATACAAAACCACAAGCACAACTGTGATCCATCTGATATTGTCTATGTATAACTTTCTCATATTTTTACCACCTTTGCAATTATTTTTAACATTATTATAAATTGCAGAAAATGGAAAATCCACCAGGTATCCTTAACAATACCGGATGGATTTCGTTAAAAATGAGGGCAGTTTTCAGATTCAGAAAATCTTTTCCATTTCTATATCTGCTTTTTCGGAATACATCATTTTTATGTTTTTTGATATTTTTGCTATCAACATGCTCTCCTACTGCCCTGCGATCTGTCATATCCATCCATTCCTGTAACCATCTATCCTCCTCCACAAATTGTCAAGCATTTCTTCTACTGCTTCTTCGACACGTTCATCTGCATCCTCCCTTAAAGCCAATGCCAGCGAAAGCTCATCTACAACACTTCCATTTGATAATTTACATGGATTATATCTCCACATTTCAACTGCCACCTGCATTTTTGAATCATGAAGAGTATTCGTTGCACTTCCCTTCCATTTGGAAATTTTTTCAGATGAGTAGCATTTTATATTGGGTGCATTTAGCATAGAATATTCCGCCAATGCCGAATATCCGCTTTTCCGTATTTTTTATCCGTTCAATATGTTTTTTCAATGTTTCAATCCGCTCTAGTTCTGTCTTAGGATAAAGAAAAACGACTCTTTGACATTCTAACGATACTATCCGTAAACAATATCTCGTACATATAAAATTTGGATAATGATTCAAATCAGACCTCTCATAACTAACGTTTATTCCAAGTACTTTACTAAGATAATTCATATTCCCTCCATCTTGACTTGTTTTATGAATTATAACTTTTTTATGTTAAAATACAATTTTAAACAGCAAAATCGCTACACCCTGGTTTCCCAGAATGTAGCGATTTCTTTTTAACACTGATACCGGATCCAGACCGCTCCACTGTCAAATTTCTGTACATCCATAAGCTTTAACGCTGTAGCATCATGGCTCATGGAAAGACCATCGAAAACTGCCGGCATACCGCCTCTTCCATCAATCCCTGCACCGATCAGAAGGCTGATCTCATCAAGAAGTCCTGCTTCCAAATAAGCGGTATTGATCTTGGAACCACCGACGATTCCCATCCGCTTTACATGAAACTGTTCGAAAAGAATCTCTGATGCACGCACAAGATTCACATGCTCATCTCCACATGCAATCCATGAGATATGCTGTTCGTCCAGATATTGCAGATATTCCTTGGTCACCTTTTTGCTTGTCAGAATCAGATACGGTTTACTCATACCTGAAGCATCCGGCCAGCGCAGTTTTCCATTCGAATCCACAACGACTTCATAACCTTCTGCCTCTGCCTGTTTCGAAAAACCTTCCTGTCCGTAACTTTCGTTATTTTTCGGGACAAAAGTTCCCGATTCTGCCATTTCCAGTTCTGCCGTCACTCTTCCGCTCACGGTCGTAGGTACATTGATTTCATCCAGTGTTGTGTAATAATCATTCACACCACGAAGTTTGGATGTCATGGCACAGTCAATTCTTCCGTCAATGGAAATCATCATATGACAGATTGTGTATGCTTCTTCATCTTACATTTTTCCTCCATATACTGGGAACGCACTGCTATCACCATAGTTTTCTATTTTTTTGAAATGTTTTAATACTTCCATATCCTCGGCACTGATTTCAAAATCAACCTCAGCATTTGTCTTCATATGTGCAGGATTTGCTGTCTTAGGAAGTGCAATTGCTCCTAACTGCAATGTGAAACGGATACAAAGCTGTGGAACGGATACACCATATTTATCTGCCATTGCTTTGATCTCTGGCTGATTCAAAATAACACCATGAGCGATTGGGGAATATGCCTCAACTATAATACCATGTTTCTGGCAGTAATCGATCAACTCAACTGGTGTGTTGCTGATATGGCAGAGTACCTGATTTACCATTGGTTTGATCTCTGCAGTTTCCATCAGGCTTTCAAGATCTCCAATCTGGAAATTGGATACACCAATTGCTTTTAATTTTCCAGCTTTGTATGCATCTTCTAATGCCTTCCATGCTGCTCTGTTTCCTTCTACATAACGGTTTTCACTCTGGTTTACTTCCACCCATGGCTGTGGAGAGTGAATGATCATCATATCAAGGTAATCGAGTCCCATTATCTCTAATGTTTTATTGATTCCTGCCATGGCCTCCTCGTAGGTTTTGTATTCGGCTGCTACTTTGGATACCACAAATAATTCTTCTCTTGGTACGCCACAGATTCTGACACCCTCTCCGACACCACGCTCATTTCCATAAGCCTGTGCGGTGTCAATGTGTCTGTAACCAAGTTCTACGGCTACTTTCACAGCTTCTGCTGCTTTGTCGTCATCAATAAACCATGTTCCCAGTCCTAACTGTGGGATTTTTACTCCATTATTTAATGTTAATGTATTCTGATACATTTTAAATCTCCTTTTAAAGTTCTATTTCAATTTTTCATACTCTTCATCCGATACCGGCTCACACCACTCGTTGGATGTCTCCTCACCCGGTACTTCCACTGCAAGATGTGAGAACCAGCTGTCTGGTGCTGCTCCATGCCAGTGTTTTACTTCTGCTGGAATGTTAATACAGTCGCCCGGTTTCATCTCGATTGCTTCCTTGCCCTCCTCCTGATAATAGCCACGTCCGGCAACTGTAGCTGCGCAAAATTTTTGACACAAATTCTCATTTTTTTTGACACAAATTTTAGTGCGTTTTCCTACCGATAATCTTGTTTCTTCTTCCACAATATTCATACCATATAATTGTTCTATCAACGTATTTTTCAATTGATATAGCTGGTCATCGTCTAAATATGGTGTCATTGCATTTAATATAGCATTTTGCACATCCAGTTTATTCATGATCTATTTTCTCCTTCTTTTTAAACTTGCGCAGATGCCAACTTTACAGTATAGTTTTCATATGAGCATTTGTGCTTGTGTAAGGATAGGATTGTCAAGGCTTTGGTAGGTTGTGACTTTCCTATCCTTTTCTTTTTTCGAACATATGTTCTTTTGATGGTATTTTTTTACCGGCATATTTCAGCCGGTCTTGATATTTACTATTTAATTTGCTACAATTCTCTTAGCGGAGAGCGGTGGCAAGCCCGCCCTCTCTGTTATTCCTTTAAAATTTCAATTTCTCGTTTATCTTTTGAATCTGCTTTTCAGCCTTTTAATGATCTTGTCATTATCTGTTTCTTTGCAATTTCTAAAACCTCTTGCCAATCTTCCAACTCATCAAGTAACATCCCTTTGTATTGTTCATTTGTCATTCCCATTTCTTCCATTTTTACCTCTTTTCTGTATTTCAGTTGTTGCTTGCCTCATCTGATAATACAATTATAATATATAGTGCGCTATATGTCAATAGATTAGTGCGCTATATTATCGATTTTTTCAATCTTTTCATTGATTGCATCTATATAGAATTGCCTAAGACTGGAATATCCTGCTTTCTTAGCAGCCTCTTCATATTTTTCATACTCGTCTTGTTTTACTCTGAATCTTATTTCTTTCAGTTTGCTCAAATACTTCATTGTGTAGCTTTTTTGTTTTTCATTATATGGCATATCCGTCACCTCCATATAAGAACAATATCACATTTTTCATTAGTGCGCTATATCTTTTTTGAGAAAGCAGAAAATATTATATCTATTTTGTGCTTTCTCAATAATGAATTTTATGTGTTATCGTCTAGCACTGATACTAGAGATGATTACTCCGTTGGATTTTTAATTGATAATAGCCTTATTGGTTATATGATTTTTAATATGGGGTGGGTACATGTACGTTATGAAGTTGACACTACTGGCGTAAGAACATATATTAAATACGGTTCTAATGAATGGTGGAGATTTAGTTAATATCAGCTTTTTCTTATAAAATGGGGATTAATTAAGAACAATAAAACCAGCTCCTAACGATCCGCCGCCACTATCATTAGTTTTAAAGCCGCATTGCGTGCCAGCATAAAAATTCATTTTGACACCATTCATGCTAGTACCATTATCTCTATGTCCCATGACGCCATTTGAGTAAAAATCAATGTCACGTTTATTATATCCCTGCCAGTAGACGGTTGCTGTAAAGTTACGTTTCGGAACTATGCCATAACCGTTTACTGTAAAATAATTAGGATTAACACCAGTCCAGCCGCTTACCCATTGATTATTACTATAAGCATCAATTGACCGCCATCCTGCAATGCAGCAACCACTCACGCCTGTTAATGCTCCATCAGATTTTCCGGCATTATACCCATTATTATACCCAGTTTTGTAATTAGTGCTGTTTGCATTAGCACGGTTATCCGCATCCGTCACGCCTTGCGCATAGCCTTGATCATATGATTTAAAAGGGGATACTGTACCGGCACCTCCTGCTCCACTTCCAAAGTATTTATATAAAGTGCTATTATCTGCTGATGTGGATCGTCGCTGTACGATACCCCAAACAGTACGGGCGTTACTATCTACATTTGAATCCGTAGACAGAACACCTGAAAACCAATCTGCATTAGCGACAACCGCATCAAACTCAATCGAATACATAGGAGTTATTTGCCCCATCAAATAATTTTTATTTATATAATCGCAGACAGTTTTGCGTCAACAGCAACATTTGGTAGTACTAATCTGAGATACGTTTTCTTTGAATTATTTATGTTAGTTAAACTCCGGTATTCTCAGAAATTTTTTTCTCCTGCTCTGCGTGCAGTGCTGCCAATGAAGTCTTATTCCACTTAGATGCATTGAATGTTTCTGCGGCTTCTACTGCCGTAACGCATTTATATAAATCATTATTATGAATGCAGATATCTCCAACATCATATGTTCTGGCAGAACTATACTGATCGGACATGTTATTAAATAACGCTGCATCATTTGCATCATACTTGGACAAATCAATTTTTCTTGCTTCGAGTTCTACTAGCGCACCAATTATTTTACCGGACGTATTTTTTCCAGATATCAAATTTCCGGCAGAATCTGTCTGTGCAGTTGTTACGGTATTATCCCACCAATAGTCTGGTACATCCGTTGCCTTTATTAAAAACTGATCACCCAAGCGGAATTTCTCCGCGTTCTCAGGAACAGCAATATACGCAATTAATTCTGAATATGTATTAAATACATATCCGGCAGATTTGCCTTGAGCAACAGCCATTGCTCTCTCAATATTTGTATTCGCATCTTCAAGCTTTCCCTTTAAAAACGCATCATTTCCAAGCAGCTGTCCATATCGCTCATTAAAACGGTCTGCATGTGCTCGTGTCTCTGGTGTGAGTTGTTCCATCTCTGTATTAAATTCCGGATTAACATTCAAACTTGACATAAATATCCTCCTAATTTTTGTATCATTCTGCAAACTTATTTTCGATTTCTATTTCATGACGTATCTGAGATTCGCTCTTTGGTTTGAATCGATACATCCCCACATATAGGTTATCTCTGTAAAATTCGTGTCCTCGACACGTTTTCAGATAAATTAATATAAATTGTTCAATGATCTTTCTCATAAGCATTGTCTCACTTAAACTCTAATACATATCCTGAATTGCAAATGAATCTTCCATCTGGTCTTTACCTTTCGGAAGGAAGTTAGCGATTGCAATAATATCATTATCCTCGTCGATCAATGCAATTTCACTGATATACTCGCCAACCAGTTCATTAGCTTCAATTACAAGCGTGTATTCATAGCATGTATCGCTGATTTTCTGACTGGATGTATATTCTTTTCTAAGCAGTTCATGTTTTAATGCTGTAGCTGTCTCGCTTGGACTTAATACTTCATTATTCTCATCCACGCCACCTGATCCAACTGCAATATATTTTATCTTGGAAATAGTTCCGGTATCATGTAATGCCTTTGCAATCTTTTTTCTCTTTGCCTCTGTAATTACCTGCTTCATACAATCTCCTCCTCAAATCTGTATGCATCCATTTCTTTTGTTCCATCTAATAAATAAGTTCCATCGAGGCACCAATCATTATGTGTTACGACACGATTGATGCTTCCAACTCTTCCGGTCGGTGTAGTAAACTGTATCCGGCTTCTTTGCTTCACTAAAAGCTTTCTATAAGATGCATCCAGTGTCTGTGATCCATCTAACGACCATGTACCATCAAGTCTCAAATAATTATAATTATCAATCTTAATTACTGATTTACTTTTAAGCTTCAGCTCTGCTGGCGGAGTAATAATTTTTATCAAAAACAGATATATATAATTATCTTTAGCAGTTACATATTTGACCTTCCGCACCTCGCTTTTTAAAATATCAAAACCTATCGGATATTCCTTATCAATATCCTGATGCACGGTCACATAAAATTCTGCCCATCTATCCGTATCACCTTTCAGCTCTACTGCGGTTTTAATTTCCGCATCATCAAACCCAAGCTTTCTCACTGCGAGGATCATTCCTTGATTAGTTCCACCCAGCCTGCATACCTCAGTATAATTAGCGATCCTTTTTCTGTAGTTCTCGTCCGTTTCTCCAGGATATCTCACTATGCTGCGATCATCTGCATGGCTCTGGAGCATGGATGCATCACAGGTTGCAAGCATTGTCTGCTCTCTTGCCTCATATAAGATTTCTCCTGCATGATCCATATATGATCCCAATACCTGAAATAAAATGTACCACTGATTCTGTGACTTTTTTATCCGCTTGAAAGGGGACGTTAGCAGGTAATACATGAAATCAGCAAATTTCTCCATCTTACGCACCTCCAACATTTGTGACGGTCACGGAAATTTTTCCCGGCATGATAACTTTTCCTTTTTCAAGTTCTATATCTGTATCCGGGGCTGAGAACTCGGCACGTTTATATGTACTGATTCTTTCTTTCAGCGCATACCTAAGATCATCCAGATATAAACAGTTCAGTTCTTTCCTGCTTGCAATCTGCATATAGCTGGAAATCACATTTTCTGCCTGCTCTGCCACTCCCTGCGTTGATGCTTCTTTGGCAATAAATATCGTTACCGTGATATTTTCATTCACGATCGTAGATGACTTAAACAAAAAATCATCATAATTATTTTTTAAATACTCTGTTGCTGCCTCAACTTTATTCAGGAGCTCCTGTGTGGCTGCGCCTGAAGTACTTGTGATGATTATGTCTGCTGTTCCCTGTCCTCTTGGATGCTGATCATCTATCTGCACATCCAGTACTCCTGGCACCGCTTTTGCCACGCTCTTTAATTTACTCGCTGTTGTGCGTTCTGCCAGTTCAGACCATGCTTCCAGACATCTTTCCCTTAAAGACTCCAGATCTTCAATATCAGCACCCTCTTCATATAACCAGTTTTCTTCATTATTGATACTTGATACTCCATCCAAATGGATCATGGACACTGTGATTTTATCCGCTGGAAGATTATATGCTGTTCCTGTCTGCTCTGCTTCCACTAAAACTTTTCCTGTCTGCTCTCCTGCAGGAATGACGGTTTCATCCGTAACGTAATATTTAAGTTCTACGCCATTTACATCCGGCTTTGTTTTAAAGATATGTCCCTTTGTGATTTGCAGTGCATTCACATAATCTTCACGATAAATCGTTATGTATCCCTTTGCCCTTACTGCTTCTTTCCGCGCCTTACCCACATCTGCAGCTTTGATTTCCAGCCAGTCCCCCTCTGCATGTTTTATATATCCGTTATTAATAATCGTCTGTGCAAGATTGAGCAGCTGAACATAAATCATGACAAATATTCTGATAATGATATAGAAAATACCCCCCTTATTGAAATTGTTAATGATGAATCCCTGTTCATCCAATTCCGTTTTTATTTCATTCATAACAGCAGATTCTTCCGGAACTGGACAAACTTTATTTAATGTTTCTTTGTCTATCATTCACTTACAACCTCCACTTCCTCTGTTATGAGTTCAACATTATACTCATCAACAGCATCCTGTTTTGAAACAGACACATAATCCCGGAACACACCGTTCTCAAAGCTTATCTTCTGCCTTGTTTTTCTCTGGTCGAGATATGTTCTCTTTGACAATTTATTTTTTACTCTCTGCTCTATTTCCTTCTGCGTAAACTCATCATTTTCCGCATGGCTGAAATCCAGAAGTCCAAATCCATAAGCTTCATCTCCATTTTCATCTTCGTAAAACAGTTCACCCGGTTCAGTAAGTGCTTCAAGTCGGAGATCCTGCTCCCAGCATGCATCTCCTGATACTATTTTAAAGTCCCCAGAGCTGTCTGCCACAGGCTGTCCATTCGGATCGAGCATTATATCTGTATTATTTTCCCCGACAATGGTCATCGTTCACACCTCCCCAGAACAAATACATCACTTCCTCCATATAATAAAAGTACAGCCACAATGTCTTCTTTTTGTGCCCTAATACTGCTTTTAACATTCGGGATCTCTGGAAAGTCGTTATCTACGTTTAATGTTTTGTCAAGAATTTTGAGAGTGTACACATATTTTTCGTTGTCTGTTTTTACCTGAACAACCTTTGCATACATTCCTGCCGGATGCTGTATATGCGGATAATTTGTTTTTATTTCATTTTCAATTCCTTTCCGCACAAAAGTTTCTAACATGTCTGACATGGCACTCACCCACCTTTAAAATAAATGTACATTCTAGTCCGACCACTTGGATCACTCCTTACAATCGTCTTTTCCACTTTAACTGTCCCGGTGAATTTGGAATGTTCCACCTCTATCATCTGGCTGTGATGTATCCACGGAACTCCGAGAGTTTCTATCTCCCAGAGGCTTCCATATTTATGCAGTGAAAGAATGTTTTCACTCTCTGTAAGCACATATACGGTATCCTGCTGTGGATAACATCCCCAGTAAAAGATCTTATTGCGGAAAAAGAAATCATTATCTATTCCCCACGAACTGTTTACTTCCATAATGGCTTTAATGCCATTCTGTTTGTTAATGATAAAAGTATCTTTTTTTCCATATTCACTTTCCGCCAAAACATAATCTGATATACCTGCCTGCGTCAAAATATAACGGATCGCATCCTGTGGCGTGCAGTCTATGAATGTTGCCTTGATCATAGTCTGTTCCAGTTTTATCATGTCATCCCTGATCATGATCTCTTTCCATGAATCATTTTCGTTTTTCCTGCAATACCCGGAAAGCAAAATGTCATAGTCTTCATCATATCCAAGTTCAACAACCGCTTCCTCGTTGTCCTCATAAGATATGATTCCATCATACTGTGTTGCAAGTTCCACCCTGCACCAGTCTGACCTTGCTTCCCTGCTTGAAAAACATTCCACTTCACACCCTCGTGTTATTTCATAATGTTCCGTGCTTATTTTAAATTCAGGACTTATCAGCTTTTTATATCCCATGCTCACTCCTATAAGATTAAATCCCTTGCCATCAGTTTTGCCTTGGCATTCTGTTTCTTTCTGGTAAGAGGAAATTCCACCTGCTTTGTTGTTTTACTTTCTGTCTTCTTTTTTGCTTTACTGGAAGATTTCTTTTTAGTGCTTCCAGCAGAAGCACTGACCGTTTTAGTGGTTATTCCTGCAATCACAGGAGCAACTAATTCCAACGTTGCCGTCCTTCTGCTTTCAGCAATTACATTTTGTGTTCCAAGCTTTTTAAAATAAACCTTGGAAATTCCTCTGGCAGCACAATCTTCATTTACAATTTCCAAAAGATTGGCTTTTGTCTGTCCGTAAGCTTTAAAGAGCCTCTGCATGGCAGTGATCTGTTCATCCTGCGTCATTTCAGGCGAATCCTCCAAGATAAAATCTATACTGATCTTTGCTGCTTCATATCCCGTTGGCTGGGTTGCCTTGGTCTTTCCCTTATCATCCTCAATGTTTTCTATGGTTGCCGTCTCATCTATGCTTATTTTCTTACATTGCCCTGATAAAATGACTCCGCCAAGCTTCACAATATTTTCCTGCACTAACAGCATCTGCTCTTCCTCCTTCTTACGTTGTCGCCGGTTTAGGATCATCACTAGAGTTCTGTGCATCCTTAAGTTCATTGATCAGTTTCTGTAACAACTCAATATCCTTTATCTTTGTAAGATCCGGTTTCAGTTCCAGATGCTGAATAATAATTGGATTACCACTTTCTGTCTTTTCATGATCCGATTCCTTTTCTGTTCTTAATCTCTCGCTTCTCTCAAGTGTTCGTGTTTCCCTTCGGCTAAGCTCCGTTACAATGCTTCTTGATTCTGTCTTGTCTTCAGTGCTGCCACCAAGCTCCTCGTGAATAAATGTTTTCAAATGACTCCATAGTGCAGATAATGGCAGGATTGCCTCTGCACCGGCTTCGCCGCCTCCAAGCATTTTGTCACCAGATGCGCCAAATATCGTCGGTCTCGTCATGATTCCGCCTTCCGCATACCAATCGGTAGTGATCTTTGGTGCACTTGGTGGATTCAGGCTGAAACTTCCATCAATCTTAATATGTGGCAGTTTGATTTTTGGTGTCGGTAAATCAATTCCGAAAAGACTTTTTATCTTTTCAATTGCATTACTTACCTTTTCTTGTATAGCATCCATCTTCTCATTGAACTTATCTTTCACGCTGTTCATTTTGTCATTTACCGTGGATAATATACCAGTAAGTCCGTCCATGAATTTCTGTTTCAACTGATCTACAGAAATATCAATGCCAACTGCCTGAAGTGCCCCACAGATAACACCTAAAAATCCTTCTGCGAACCCACCTGCAAATGCTAAAATCGCATCGAAACAATTTCCAAAAATTTTCCAGATCCTGCAACGCTGCATCTGCAAACTCACATGCCCGGTAAAATCCCGGTAAATAAAGCAACAAACATGTTGATTATATTTGTTGCAAATGAAATAAGATCCGAAAGGGCATTCGTCAGTGGTGTCAGGGCTGCAATCATCCCTTGTATTCCTGCCACAAACTGTGCAACAAAAAATGTACCGACAACACCTGCGATCAATGCAATAATCTCCAGTATAGGCTTTGCTGCCTCATAAAGTTCCATAAATTTCTGACCGACATTTTGTAGTGCTGGCTGTAATGTTTCCCATGCCTGTGTGACACTTCCTTTGATCTGGTCAAATAATCCGATCCAGAAATTTCGAAACGCTTCAGATTTATTCCATAGCAGGACAAATGCTGCTATCAATCCAACAATCGCTATCACAATCCATCCTATCGGAGTTGCTGCAAATACTGTATTAAATGCCAGCCAGACAAGCCTTGCTGTCTTAATGGCTGCACTGACACCGGAGACCGCTTTTCCAATCGTTCCGATCGCACCTACTACGGTACCGATCACGACAAGCATAATTCCCAACCGCAATGCTATATTCATGATGCTCTGCACTGTCTGCTGGTTATTTGCAATCAACTCCGAACCTTTGTCTATAAGATCATTTACTTTTGTAAGTGTGTTATTTACAACTGGCAGAAGATTCTTTCCAAGTTCCTCTGCATTGTTATGTATCTTCTGCCTTAAAACTTCGAATTTTCTTTCCGGGTGTTGTCTATAGCCTCCGCCATTTCATTTGTCACACTGACTCCCTGCTTCATGCTGGATGCCAGGCTGTCGATTCCACTTGTAAGTCCGTCGATATTGTTATAAAGCAAATCAATCATTGCAACCGCTTCATCTGTTCCAAATGCTGCCTTGATATCCTGTTTCTCAACAGCATCCAATGTCTCGCCATACTTATCCTTTAATTTTTGGAGAATTTCCGGAGTAGTCAGAAGCTGATTATTTGCATCCACAAATGATAAACCAAGTTTCTCTCCAGCCGAAGCTGCAGTATTTAAAAATGATTTATACTTCGTGGCTGCTTCTGATCCACTCATTGTTGTCTGAAGCTGTCCTAAGATTGCCAGCTGCTCTTCCATGGATATCTTATTATTTGTTGCTGTGGCTCCTAACATTGAGATTGCACTTGCCATCTCCGAACCAGCTGTTTTATAGTTCTTAACCGCTGTAGCAATACCGGCTGAGAACATCTCACCAAATTCAAGGTCTGACATATCCTCATATGCACCTTTGTAAATACCATAGCCAGTTGCAAATAAAGAACCCATCTCTTCTGTTGTGGATTTTGTTGCCTTACCGGTCAAGGCTGCAAGTTCCGTGAACTTTGCCACACCTTCATCGGTCAGCGATGCAATACCTGATTTAATATCATAAGATGCACTAATAAATTCGCTTTTTGTCGTTCCAGCCCATGTATCAGAAAAGTTCTTTGCTGCCTTTTCTACTGCGGCTAGATCCTGCACTCCCAGAGACGCAAGTTCTCCAAGGGCATTCTGTGTATCAAATGTAGATTGCACAGTACCAAGGCACGCCGTTGTCAGTGCCGTTCCTACGCCCACCATGACAGCTCCAGCCTTTTGGACACTTCCAAATGCCTTGTTCAGTTTTTCAGTACTATCAGTCACCTTATTCGTCACACTTGAGAGGTTTCCAGTCATGTTATCTGTCAGTCCGAGAACAACGGACAACTTATAAACAGAATCCATTCCCATGCTTCTATCACCTCATATTAAAAGATGCCCGATGAGTAACCCGGGCATCTTTTTAACCTTCATTGTGAATCTGGATGTGCTTCCACATATCCTTTATTTACGCCCACCTCTATATCTTCAATCCTTAAATCTCTTGCAATTTCTGCCATCGCTAAAAGTTTTAAAAAATCCTCAAAAGGCATATCATGAATATTTTCCGGAATTAATTTCCCGGGAAGATACATATTGATCAGCAGCCTTCCATATTCCACAAAGTTACTTTTAATGCTTTCCTTTTCCTGCTCTACAGCTTTTTTACTGCCGTATCCTTAGATAATCCAAGCATGTTGAGAAGCTTCTCTCCAAGGCTGATGCACATTGCCGGATATTCTTCCAGCGCATCCCCAAGTTTCTTATACTGCTCTTCACAGATGTTATCCATTACAAATGTCTTTAATGCTTTCACTGCAGAATTGGACGACAATTTGACATATCTCTCATAGGATGCGGTTCCCGGTTTCCTGAAAAGAAATGTAAATTCTTTTTCCTCTTCATCATCTTCCTGGATCGTTGTCCTGATCTCGTAGATTCTGCCATCCTTTTCTTTATATTTTTTTCTGAGATTCTCCATCTCATCTGTTACAGCAGCATCCTGTCTGCTTTCCATAATCTGTCCTTCCATAACGTTATCCATCTTGTTTTCCTCCTGATTTTTGTCAAAAATAATGATTATGCTTCAAGACCATTCGTGCTGATTCCGCCTATAGCCATACCCTCAATCGTCACTTTTAAGGATGTATCACCCTGCGCCCCTTTGAAATCTCTTTTATTAAACACAATCTGTGTGATAACATCTGTAGATGTCTTAGCACCCTCATCTGCATAGCTCACAGTAACTTTCGGAATCATGTATCCGTAGAAATGTTTACATCCGCTTGACTTGATCACGCGGCACATTTCGTCATAATCTTCACGAAGTAAGGTTATCTTAAAGGTATTTTTCTGGTTGCCAGTACCATATCCTCTGATCCTGCCACCTTTTCCATAAACAGGATCAAGTCCCTGTTCATCTCCGTAATCAACCTCCTGGATCTGCACATTGTTCATATTTGTCATGTGAAAATCAATGCTCGACCAGTCATAACTTTTACCATTGATCAATGGATCCATCTATCCCAACCTCCTATTCTGCTCCTGCTCCATATGGATTATTGACTGCAAATGTCAGATTGAACTTTCTGACCGTTCCCATCGGAACCCATTCAATGCTTACGTTTAAGGTCTCATCCACAAGGATGTTTACATTTTCCGTTTCGATCGTGACTGATCCGGAACTGATGATCTTATCTTTGATGCAATTATCAATTGCAATTCCAAGATCAGCCTCCAACGGCTTAATGCTTGCCTCAATATTATCCGGATCAATTTCTGCCTGGATATTATCCGTTGCCTTTTTGCTCACTTCCCTCACGATACGATTGAGTACCCGGACATTTTCGACATATGGGAAATCGCTTCCGTCTGCAGCAAGCACATTGGCATTTGTTACATAAAAATCTTCTTTGCCTGTGTACTGTCTCAGTGTGATATATCCAAGCTCATCCAATTCTTTTGTGTACTCTGCAATTCCTTCCGGGAAAAGTTTCTGGAGTTTTGAAGAACTAATAGGAAATTCTTTTACACAGCCAATAGATAAGCTTTCTTTCGCCTGTCCTAATAATCCTGAAACAACACCTGCAAGATTGATTTTCTGTGTACGCAGATCTTTTCTTGTGTATAATCCATAGGAAAGCACGACTGCAATAAACATACTGTTAATGCCCTTTCTCTCCGCCTTCATTGATGTAAGGTATTCATCAATGCTTTCCTTATCTCCACATTCCCTGCCTTCACATAAGAAAATGCATGGTTTTTATAAGTCTCAAGAAATTCTTTTCCCTGTTCGGCAAGTGCCGCCCACAGTGTTTTTCCAGATGTTCCAACAATATGTACAATCTCAAACTCCGAATTTAAGTTAATCAGACTTTCAACAGCCTTAAGCACACTTGAGTTGCTGAGCGTCGGAGCTGTCGAGCTGAAAGAAAACGCATCATCTTCAATGAATGATTGTTCATCTTCTCCACTATCTGCAAAATTAAGAGTGATCCCTGTACCCGGAATTTCAAATGTTCCTCCCAATGGGATTGTGTACTCATCAGAGAAGTTATTTCCTCCATCAATGGAGTAAGCAAATGTTCCTTTATTTACTTTCCCGGTTGTTGTGATTTTACTACAACATCATATGCATTGTTCGGCTTTCCAGATGCAGTGACAGTTCCCTTGCTCTCGCCAGTTTTAGTTACCTCGCCAATTTTTCCATCAACATCTGCTTTGACCGGGATAGCATATAACTTTTTCAATCCATTCTCCGTTGCATCAATACATGCGTCAGAAAGTGGTGTGCATCCAAGTTTTTCCTTGATATCTGATGGCTTCATTGTGTTTGTCACAAGTACTGGCACCGTACTGTCTGATGTAGACGCACCGATTTTTACATGTACAAAAGATCCGGTGGATGTGTTTCTTCCAAGATTTCCGTCCTGGACTTCGATATTAACCTCGCTAAACATTTATCTCACGCTCCCATCCATTGGTGCATCATAAAAGGCTTTTACTGCTGCATCATATTCATCTTCTGTGACCATCTTTCCTGTTCCCCACTCATTGGCAGTTTTTACACCTGCAAATACTGCATTCGAAGTGTTTTTCCGGGTTTTCAGTTCCTCAATGGTCATATACTCTTTTTTCTCTGCCATATTATTCCTCCTGTTATTATTTTTTCTCAATCATTCCGATTTCGACTTTCTTAAGATCTGTATCCTCATAAACGCCGCCTGTCAGCGTGACATCAAATTCAACTGCTATTTTACTTCTCAGGATGCTGTCCCCCTCCTCGATCCAGTCCACGTCTCCGACATTGATCTCTACCCAGTTTCTGTCTACCGGAACTCCTTTACCGATGTTTTTCATGAAGTTAGTCAGTATCGCATCCACTTTTTCCTCATTGGAATCTGCAATCACCACATGCAGTGTCGTGATCCTCATATGCAGTTTCTTCCGCTGTTTCCGCTGCCCCTCTTCCCCATATATTTTTTTTGAGCCTGAACGAGCAAATGTTTCCTTCACTCTGAGGACTGCCCCGACATGTGTTTCATTGCAGTTTTTTAAGCTTTTCAGGCTATCGTGTACTGTTGACCGGATGCCCGCTTTTTTTAATACTCCAACCAGATAATCTCTTTCTTCCTTCATCGTTTATTCCTCAAACAGTTCTTTCAGCATTTCCTGTATATCCATATCATCCTGCTCACTGATACCCAGAAATTCTCTCGCCGGTATCTTCACACTTACCTGTGGCTTGCTGATCCATCTGTCTCCAATCTGGAACTTCAGGTTCTTGCCCCTCTTTGCCCTGATCGTACGCTCATCACCAAACTGATGCGTAGCTGCATAAATAACATTCGTACCAACTGCAAGCCCTGTGCTGTCCGACTGTGCATGTATGGATGTTCCGAGTTGTTTCGTTTTTGTCAGTGTCTTTCCTCCACTTTTCTCGGCACGTATGGAACGCTTCCATTTTTTTCCGTCCGGGCTTTCTTCCGTCCGGAATCTTTCTAATGTAGATGTCCTCAATCCTTCGGCAATAGCATTCATCATCCCCGCTTTATCAATGTCAGACATATCTTTCAGCCTCTGTATCAGCTGATCTGTTTCATCGTCCAACCGGACGCTTACTGATGACATCCCATCACCAACCTTTCATGCTTCCCCTCGAAAACAGTCTTGGTGAGTTTGACATTGAAAAGCCTATCCTGGCTGCATCCTCTGTATTGTTTTCGCTGACGCCAATACTGATCCTGCCCTCTGCAACTTTGGTCAGAAAAGCAATGGCTGCATTATAACGGGTAAGGTATGTTTTTTCCCTGTCGTTTTCATCCACTCCTTTTCTTGAGACCATGTTGTATAAAGCAATATCTTTTGCAAACTTATTGATCACCTGCGGCGTCTTTGCAAACGGCACTTTGTACCGCTTGGCAAGATACCCGTCAATCTCTGCGTCTGCATCTGCAACCGCCTGTTCAGCGATTGGCATGATCTTTTCGATTTTCTCATCTTTATCCTCAATATACTCATTTCCGATAATGAAATTCATCATGTCCTCTTTGAGCATATCGAGTACTTCCTGTGCGGTACAATATGCCATTCAGCTCACCTAGCCTTTCGAGCTCGTTGTTCCAATGGAACCATATGCCATCTGCCAGAAACCATAACCTGCATTAGAACGACCATCTGCTCCCCAGATATATTCATCCCGCATGAACACATTTTCGTCCGTCTCTCTTGTGAGTGCTGTCAGTTTGATCTTCTTACGTTCCTGATAAATAAATGGTTTTAAGAAGCTGTTGGTACATAACAGGAACCACTGATCCGGTTTGTCTGCAAGTTCTGTTGCAACCAGAAGCTTTGCAGTTCCTTTCATCGTATTGGTTGTGCCATTGATAAGGTCTGCTTCCAGAATAAGTTTGCCCTGCTGTTCATTTGCAGGTGATACTACCAGAAGATCTGGAACAAGATTCAATGGATCTCCCTGATCACCGGTGAGTCCCATCATGGCTGCACGTCCTTCAATATAAGCTTCCATGCTGAGTTTTTCTGTCGTATAATTGCTCGCCTCAGTTTCTCCATACATTCCTGATGGATGATCCGCTGCAAAAAATGCTTTTCCGTCATAGCATTCTTCTGTGAATCCATTTTTCATAGCATTAAATACTAAATCATCCGGATGACGTGCTGCTGCTTCTCCCAGATTAGAAAATGATGCACTGTAAATTCCATACTGATCATCTTCAATATCTTCTCTCGGAACTGATACTGTCAGTTCAAATTTCTTGTTTTTAATAGTATAGTCATATCCTGAAAGTGACTGGATTTCTCTTTCCCCGATCCACTCTTTCATCTTAGGAATCTGTCCAAGCCATTTATAATTTGTTGATGCTGTTGTGCTTGGGACAACGGTTGCCAGTTTCTGATACTTTGGCGCCACTCCGCTAAATGCCTTGTTAAAAGCTGTGGAATACGCCACATCTAACCCATGAAGGTTCTGCTGATTTACGATCATTTTCTTTTCCTCCCGCTATTATAAAGTCTCTACGATAACACCATCTCCCTCAACTCCAAGGATGGTGCCCGCTTTGGATGAACCGGTTTCTGTAATGGTAACTGTCTGCGCATCTGCCACATAACATGTTTTCAGGATATCGGTTCCAGGCTTGTGTATCCTGATACGGTAAACGCCTTCGCCTTACACTCATCACTCAGCATCTTGTATTCCTCTGCCTGTAGTGGCTGCTTCTTTTTCAAAAACTCCACTGCCGACCGGAAGATAAGATCTTCCGTCAGACCATACTCCGCATTTTTCATTTCATGCTCCTTCCGATCAGGGTTGAGAGATAAATTGCCTGCTGTATGACATCCTCCAGATCCGGTGAATCCATCTGACCATAAAGTTTTTTCAGTTCCTTCTCATCTTTCAAAGCTGTCTGCAGCTCATTTAAGTCATCTGCTTTGTCAATTAAACTGAGAATTGGTTTCATCATTTCCTGAAATAATGCTTCTGTCTGTTTCTCTGCTTCCCCTGCCATCTGGTCTATCTGTTCCTGTTCTGACTGTCCTGTATCTTCTTTCAGATGCTGTTCTTCCATGTCCTCCGGCATCACTGGCATTGCCTGTCCCGGTACTGCCGGCTTTAGGATTTCCTCCCCATCTTCCGGTTTTGGAATATTAAATTTCTTATAAACGTGGCTTGCCGGGATCTTAAGTCCCATCTGGTGGAGTTTTTCATAGACTTCCACGATACTCTGCAGGTCTTCCGCCTCCCGGCTGTCAAAAGCAAAAAACGGAATGTCTGCATCATATCCAAAGTTGTATTCCACCAATGGTCTGATGATGTCACGCCGGATTGTTGTCGCAAGTGCTTTCGCATCTGCCTGTGTCAGATCGTGCCGGACTTCGTTATGCACTTTACCCTGTGCATAAGAACCTCCTCCTGAATCAGATGATAAAGTCTGTCCCAGGATCGCCTTGCTCATCTGTTCATCACAGTATCTTGCAAGCGTTTCATAAATCTCAACGCTGGTCGTTTTATTGGACTCGATAAACTCGATCATGGTTGAATCCGGGATGATTCCGGCTGCATCCGTACCAAGGTTGTAAATGGCTTCCATTAAAGCCTTCTGATCATCCTCGGAAGCGGCAGGTGTATATTTTCCTAACCGGAGCGGCATTCCGAAAACTTCACAGAATGCAACCCAGTCTTTCACATCATAATTTTTGAACAGATACATCCATGAAACAACCCGCAGTACTCCATTCCGGCTTTCATGCCCTGATTTTGCTTTGTATCTGTGTATGACGAATTTATTTTCCGGAAAAGATATCCCGGAAGGATATTCCTTCGTGCATATCTTCATCTCATCTGTTTCACAGTCCCAGGTCAGCTTTTCGGATGCACATATTCAATGCCCAAAATAACATTGGCTCCTGCCTCCACTCCCCACTCGATCTCCATGACACTGATTCCCTTGCCAATGGCATCCAGCAGATCCATAAAGACATCATCAAGGTTTTCAATTCCTTTCAGCTGTTCTGTAATGAACTCTGCAATCGCCTTATCCCTCTCATCATCGGAAAAGGCTGTACTTCCCAGTCCAGTCCGGTCACGGCAAGTTTTCTTGTCTGCATCTGTGAAAAAGATGTGTGTCCTTTTCTTCCATCTCTTCAAAGAGTTCCATCTGTTCCCGGACATCCCCATCATCCGCCTGCCGGAATATCCTAGCCAGCCGCTGCGGTGTCAGTCCTTTGACGGATACATGGAATATTTGTCATTCACATCCCCGATCGCCACCGATGCCCGGACAGGTCTTCCGATCCCTGTATCCACATCCGGATCAAATGCCTGTTTTTTCTTTTTCTTCTTTGACATTTATTGTCGTCCTCCTAATAAGCTCCTTTTCCCATGCGAAACTTCCGCTTAATCACACTCTTATATTTTCCACTGGATGCTGTTGCCTTAACTGTCTGTGCCAGCTGCACTGCCATCTGCAGTCCATCCGGAGCATCATCGTTTTTCCCCATAGGAAATTCTTTCAGCTGGGTGAGCAATGTCTTCTGATCACGCCGGAACTTCAGGTACTTGTTTTTAATGATTGGCTGCAAAGATTCGATTCTCAGTATTTTATTGACACTGCTCTGTATCTCCTCGATCGGCAGGTATTCTCCCTGCTCTACAGACCGTTGTGCCAGAACTTCCTTGAAGTAATACTGGAACTGCACCGTCTCCACTCCGAATTTGAAAAACCCTTTTCCAAAGTCTCTTTTATTACGTCTGTTCATCTCCAGAATGTCATCGATGATAACATCCGGTTTTCTTTTTTCAACGGATGCCTCTACCACATACATATAGCCTGTGGTCAAAGACAGTGCCAGGTTGATGATGGAGCTGGTATCCGATTTTTTTTTTTCCAAGGGACGGATCATTGGCTCCGATCAGTAAAAACTCGCTGCTCCCAAAATCCATGTTCTCCGGTTCATAGTAATCAAACCATTCTTCATTGAAGGTTGCATTCTCAGGATCGATCGGATCATTCTGCAGCTCACTGTTAAAGGACGCTTCGCCCTCTGTTACCTTTATCACGATCAGATCATAATAGGACAGCTTCTCTTCCCATAGCACTTCCGTTCCTTCGAGCATTTCCTCCCGGTGTTCGTCAAAGAACTTCTGTGCGTTATCCTCGTGATTCTCGTCAAACAGATTCGTGTATATGCTCTCCCATTCATCCCAAAGATCCTGCCGGACTGACCATGAGATCACTGCCCGGTATTTCTTTGTATGATATCTTGGATTATGCAATACATTGTTGAGCAGTGAATCATAATGAAGCACTGTTCCAATGTACATGATGTCTGTATAAGTATCTCCTGCCTTGGATACAGCTTTTTCAAACCATGATTTCAGCTTCTTACGCTGTTCAGGAGTATTTACATTCTCATCATTTTCGACATCGTCCAGCACAATGAGGTCTGGTCTCCAGTTCCTGTGCTTTCTACCACGGACTTTCTTGCCGGAGCCGATCGCCTCGATCTTGACATCATTTTTCGTGACGATCACATTGCTGCGCCATGCTTTATCACTTTTTAAAGCTCCGAAGTCTTCGATGATATCCGCATTTTCTTCCAGTTCGGTTTTGATCTCATCTAAAAACCCCTCCGCCTGATCGGATGAATCAGACAGGATCAGGATGTAATGCTTATATCCATATAACGCTGCATGCAGGTCATCCTTAAATGTAAGATTTGTACTCTTGGCATGTCCTCTGGGTGCTGCTATGGCATTTCTTGAACCCTTCATCCTTGAAATCTCTTTTGCACATTTCATAGGATTTTTGGATTTCATCACGCTTGTCTCCCAGATCTCATCAAGTTCCTCGTGAAACTCAGGTGATGGTCTTGTAAAGTAATGTGAAAGATATGCCCTGCCGAAATATCCAAGGTCAAATGCTGCAAGCTCCTTCCTGAGTCCTTTTTCTCCGGTAAGCATTTCCCCGGAACAGAATCTCCCGAAAAGTTCCTCGCGTTTTTCCATATTGTCATTTTTTCTGAGAACATAGTCCCTGAAAAGCTGTTTCTGATATTCTTCATGGTCGATCAGTTCCCTGTCCGGTTCCTCGTCAAGTTCCCTGATCCATTCGTTCAAATCAATCATCCTGCAGCATCCTCTCTTTTGCGGTCGTCAGGATCTTTTTCAGCTGCTCTGCCAGTACCGGATCGTTCTTGATCACCTGCATCATGGATGCCTCCATCTCCTGGAATGCAATATCAGCCTTTTTCTTCATGTCCTGCTTCACTTTATCCTTGTAGATCTTGGTTCTGGACAGTGATGCGATCAGACGCCCTGCCTTATCAAGCGGCATCTCCTGAAATTCTTCCTCTGCGGTTGCAACCTTGTTGATCAGTCCATTCATGGTCATCAGTATTGCAGCCTCTGAATAATCTGCATCCGGATTGTCCTTTACAACCTGAATCAGTTTCTCTGTCTGTGCCTGTGCCTCCAGCAGTCTCTGCCTTGCCGTGTTGGAACGCATTGCATAGCGACCAACACTCGATTTTGATATGTCATATCCCTCTTCTTTTAAGTACTGGCTGATGTATTCATAAGTATTCGATGTGTCAGCCAGCATCACATCAACTTTCAATCTCAGATCTTCCGGGATCTCATCCAGCTTGGAACTCACTCTTGTCCTGTTTCTTTTCTTTGCCATCAGATATCAACTCCCGGATCTTCAATTGTGCCTTCCGCAAGGTCAACACCTTCTTTGTGAGTTTGATCACTGCATCCTTTGCATATGCTGTATATGCTGTGACTTTTCATCTGTGTACTCGATATATCCGGCATCTTCCAGATAATCGAGGTGTTTTCCAATGTCCGGCGAGAGGATCAGTCCTGCCGCCATCATGGAATTTGAGATCTGTCTTGTAAGCGCCGTGTTGTTAAAGCCTTTTACGAGACAGCGGATGATATATCCACGGATGGCTTTGTTATGCTGCACCTCTGCCTGCTCTAAATCTGTCAATCTCCTCACCTCACTTGTTTTCTTTTCCCATCAGAAGCAGTTTGTCTAATTTGTTATCAATGATCTTCATCCTGTCTTCCACTCCGTTCATGGAGCGGAAGAAGTCCTCACGCAGCACAAATGTTGTTGCAAAATCGCCTTTAATGTCATTGATCTCCTGCCTGATGTTCTGGATGTCATTGCCAGTCTTTTCCTCCAGCTTGTCAATCCGTTCATTCACCTTCTCGTCATTCTTCTGGATCTTCTCCTGAATCTCTTTGTTGCCCTGCTCGATCTTCTTATTCAAAGTTGATGTTGTGTTTTCAATTGCGGACTGCAGAACATCGTCTTTCTTTTCCATCTTGTCAAACCACTTTTTCGCGAAAAAAGTGATCACTCCAAGTCCGATCGACATCAGCCCCGCCATTACATCCGAAAATGTGATCACATAATCCATTCCTGCACCGCCTTACTTTGTCCTGAACAGCCGTTTACACAGCTCATTCACATCATCCCACCCGGACATGCTCACCTTTGCAACCACAAACGATGCCAGGAAGGAAGCAAATACCATGTACCATTCCACCGGAACTTTCATGTAAGCCATCAGTGCAAGCATCATCGGTGTTGTGAGGGTGATCGCCACCACATAGCACACAAGCTTTGTCGGGATACGGTTGATCCACTTAATGCTCTTAAGTCCTTCTGTGACCAATGAGACTGTGATCGCTGATACACTGATAAAAGCTAATACCCATGCGATCACTTTTGTTGCATTTTCAATCCCAATCATTGTCAAAATTTCTGTCATAAAATATCACGCTCCTTCATATTTGTTTCAGGGCAACGAACCAAATGAGAGGCAAAAAAATAGGTCATGACTTCTAAGTCATGACCTGATTATAGGTTTATTCTGTTGGACTGTTTAGGGGAAGCATTTTTGTAAAACATTTTCCGGGAAAATCGCCGGAAACCGCATAAATAAGCATTTATAAAAGCGTGGAACTTGTATCGCCTCCACGCTTTTATCATCACATGCCAAGCATCTCATCCAGAGTCATCTGCCCGATCGGCGGCTCATCTTTTAAGATATTCCAGATCTGCTTTAAAGTGAGATTATATTTCTCTGCCAGTTCCTTATCATTGGAACCATTAAATTCCTTTTTGATCCGTCTGTTCCTCGCAGGACTGACCACGCTCTCAACCTTCGGGAAATAAATCTCGTCGCCTCTTGCATAATTACTGAGTTTGACAAAGTTAGCTATTCCAACGATCTTCACGATCTCCTGGTAACGTTCTGCTATATCTTCCATTCTGGTCTCGCTAACTAATTCATTTAACAGTTCCTCTTTCATTTCAGACCAGCCTCTCTATACTCTCTTAGTGTATGCCAGCGAAATCCATCCTGCACCGCTCTTTAACCTGCCCCATCCATTCTTTTCCTCTACAATAGTGTATTCTTTTTTCTGACCTTCTGCTTCACGGATACGTCCGGTCACACAGTAAACTGTGCCAGCTCCGGCGCGGATTCTGAGAGAGTCACATGTCGTCACGATCATGTACGGCACTCCTGCCGCCTGTGATGGTGTTGACGGCTGCGCTGGTGCGGTTGTCTGTTCCGGTGGTGCTGTCGGCTCCGGAGTGGTCGTCTGCTCTGGAGCTGCTTCTTTCCCATACTCGACAATATCCTGTTTAAACTGTGACCATTCCTTATTGCCTTTGCGGACATCCGGTTCTCCGCAATTCTTTCCGGTAACGTCATAATGTCTCAGCACATGGTCTGCATCAATATGATACTTGTCCATCAGATAAGCAAACAGCTGAACCGCTGCTTTCTTGGTTTCTTCCGTATAGTACCAATTGCCATTTGCATCTTTCTTTACACAGCTCAACGCCAATAGAATTGCTGTTCCGGCATTCTTTGTGCTTGTATTTTCCTGATGTTCCACAGTGCCATGCTGTATCATTTTCTTCCACGCACTGCCAGATCTCGCCGTCATGTCCTACAAAGAAATGTGAGGATGCTCCCCTGAATTTGTCGTAGAAATATTTACAGTTTGCCTCTGCCCCGCCGGTTGCACCTACATAATGCTTTACCAGGTACTTGATCTGTTCCGGCTTGCGGTTGGAATCGGAAAAATTAACTTTTGAGATCAGTCTATGTACTTCCGGTTTAGTTACTGCCATTGCTCTCACCCTCCTCATCAATACCTTCTGTTCCATCAAATCCCATCTCGTCTGGATCAAACGATGTACGGAAAGCCTTTAATTCTTCCTCTGTCATTTCAGATACCGGTTTTTCCGTATCTAAAACACCTGCTTTTTTTGCTTCACTTGAAATTTCACTCATGACTCTTCCTCCTTATTCATTGTCATAATCAATAGTGATACTTGTTTTGGATTCGACGATCAGACACTTCTTGATGTCCTCGATCGTCTGTGACAGACACTCCTCCGGAAGAAATGCCCGGATAAGCTCTCCATTTTTAATCTTGTAGATATAATAAAGCTCCACCTCAAAATCCGGAGCAGTGTCATCATCTTCGTAACCGAATACACTCAGCAGCGTCTCTCTGTCTTTTGCATAATCGCCTTTTAATTTCTTAAGCAGCAATTTTTCTGTTTACTGTCCGGTTTAACAGACATTTCATCAAGAAATTCCTCAAGACTGCATTCAAACGTATAATCTTCCGTGAAAACAGCCTTTAACATCTGTTCAAGCTTCGGATCGTAAGAATACTTTGTTTCAGTGCTCTCCTTCACTTTCGCCATCCAGAGTTCTTCCGACAGGATATCTTTTAATTTATCCGGTCGCAGGACGTCCATTTTATAACTGTCCCCGACTGCTACAGAGCCATCTTCTGAATAAAACTTGATATATTTCACATTTCTATCATCGATCATTGCAAGTCCCTTGCTCTGGAGCTTTGCTTTTACTGTATCAAGTTTTCTTTTGCAGTATTTCTGTTCCTTGTCAAGCGCTACTGCCTGGCTTACAAGCTGCTCTACATTCTCTTTTTCATACATCAGTCTTCCCCTCCTTCCAAAAGTGCGATTGCTTTCCGTGCGCAGGATGCACAGATTCCCTTCCTTCAAATTTCTTCACGTTTTCAGTATTCCCACAGAAAACGCAGCGTGGAACATATGACTCAATGATGATCCTGCCGCCTTCCTGTGATACCTGCATAGGATCACCGCCCTGCAGTCCGATATCTCTTCTCATTGCCACCGGAATGCTGATCGCTCCGTGGCTTGTCAGTTTTTTATATCTCTCACTCATGATTTTCCTCCTGTGTCAGGCTCTTTTTGTTCTCCTGATAATAAATACACATGTAAACCTGCCGTTCTCTTACACCCAGCTCATCCGCAATCTTGGCATTATCCCATCCCGCGTTATGCAGTGCCATGACTTTTCCGGAATCCAAAGGTTTTTTCTGTACATTTTCTTCCAGCTTCTTTTCTGGCTTCTTTTTCGGTTCCAGAAACTCCAATGCTTCCATGGTACAGTCAATGCAATAGTGTCTGTTTTCCATGTCCTTATTTATCGGTACTGTCAGATCTTCGGTAATAAAGTCAAAGTAATGTGGCACGATCTTGGTACCGGAATCTTCCAACTGACATCCACAGCGGTCACAATAATAGACATTCTTTCGCATTTCCTCACCTCCTACATTTTGAGGACTTCCTTGATATACTCATATTCCTCTGTAATCGTGTAATCCTCGCGCCCCTCACTTTTGATCTTGTCCTGGAACTCCTTCAGTTTCATGGCTGCCTTTAACAGCTTTGCAACTCCGACCGCTTCCGGTGTCGGGTTCAAATTCCGCCCTACCTGTGCTGTCATATATCCAACAGCTCTCATAAGATAGAAATCCCATATATAACAGTCTGAATCCCTGTCATTCCATTCACTCACTGCTTCCTCTATGAACTTTTTCCTGTTCAGTCTCTTTTTATCTGGAGGGATCAGCCCTTTCTCCTGCAGTTCTTTCTTATACTTTCTGTTGAAATCCTTCTCCTTCTGTGTCATTCTCTTTTTCTTAGCTGCCATTTCCGCTCTCCTCTCTGTCTGCCTGTTCTTTCAACTGCTCCATTGCCTTAAGATGCAGTTCCAGCATGTTATCCCTCACATCATCCATGCTCATGCCGTGCTTATAGGCTTCCAGTCCGATGGTCTGCTGGAGTGCACCACACATCACTGCACGGTCCGTCATATCCGCATCCTTGAATTCCAAAATACGCCTTTCTCATTCCGGACAATCTTCATCTCCGCCATTGTATCTTCCTCCATAGATTTTACAATTTGAGGAATTTTCATCGTACCGGCTGAGAAATTCGTCTTTATTCCAAACTTGTCCAAAATAGTAAGCACTGCATATGCGGCACTCAGGAAATCCTCTGCTTCACAATTAAAAAGTGTACGGACGCATCATATTTCCCTGCAGATTGACCACAATAGCTTTTCAAATTCCACTTCCGTCCCATCCGGCTGCCGCATTAGCAATTCCTTGTCATTTTCCATCCTCTTTTTCCATCCTTTCCACCATGCTCTTTAATGCTTCGATCAGGTCTGAACACTGCATGTAATTCAGCCAGTCCACACTTTCCACACCAAACATTCTCCTGCAGAAGCCGTTGATCCTCGCTTTCTTTGTCCAGCCAAGTTCCTCTGCAAGCTTATATACTTTCTTCCTCTGGTTGACTGTTGCAGGGTTCCCGGTCTGGTGTTTCCGTTTCTTTGCGCCCTTTGTACTGGAATCTTTCATCCCTGCAAGCACAGAGACCATCACACCCAGTTCCCTTTTATTCAACTGTTTGATACTGTCTTTTCCGGTGTGCGAGAGTACAAGCAGGTGAAGTTCCTCATCCGTCATTCCAAGTTCCGGGGACTTTGCGATTCCCCATAGCATTCTGATTGTAGGACTAGCCATTGTCTGCCACACTCCTTCCATTAAAAGCAGATTTTCCTGCACACCCTCTTCGCGTAGTGTCATTCCGCGCTGCACATATTCCGGTATCTTTATCCCGGAATTTTTTCCGGGAAGAATATCCGGCATGATGCTCTGGTCGATTTTGAATCGCTCATTCATATCCACATGCTGCATGACCAGTCTCATTATCTCCGGTAAAAGTGCTTCTGATCCTTCTGCTTCCATCTCGATTAATATTCTCCTTATCATGACCTGCCTCCCTTAATACCGTGCAGCTCCTGCAGTTCCCTTGCCCTGTGCTCCACCAGAACGGAATACTCTGAAAACTTTCCTTTATAGAACAGCTCCTCTGCCCTTCCGTGTTTCATGTTATATTTCATGAGCACCAGATAAATGTCGCCGTCGCTTTCCTGAAACAGCTCTTCCAGATAATCCGCTGCCACGAGAATGTTCGAATATGGATCTGTCAGATCCGACACTCCAAGCCTCTCCATCCGTTCCTTATGCCACTTTGGATTTACCTGTAAAAGTCCTGTGTCTCCAGTCTCATTCACAACGTCTGCCCTGCCGGAGCTCTCCTGTTCGATCATCGCCATTAAAAGTTCCGGGCAGATGTGATACTGCTTTCCGATTTCTATACAGTAGTTCTGGTATTCTTCCGGAATATCCGTTTCTTCCGGCAGTTTAAAGATATTAATCCCATTTACACTGCTAATCTCCACTTGTCCCTGCACCTCCACTGTTGTTTCTTCCATGCGATCCGGCTCAACATCCTGTTCCGGTTCTCCCGATGTCGTCACCGGCTGCACCGCAACAACTAATGCCATGATCAGTGTTAAAATTCCTTTTTTCATAGGCTCACCGTCCTTTTACAGCATCATCATGTTCGATGCCTGACTGATTACCTTCATAGTTACTTTTGTCTGACCGCTGTCTTTCAGGATGCGGATCACATTGTTCAGGGTTCTGTCCAAAAGACGGAAACATCCGGTCTGTGTATTCCGTGCCCGGCTGATGAACTCCTCCATCGCACCGTCCTCGATGTCGTATCCTTCCAGATAGTCCCTGACTTCTTCCACCGACAGACCACGGAGTTTATAGTAAAAATCCATCCTGTTGGCAAAACGTGCATCATACGTCTTGAGAAGTGATTCAAGGATAGGTTCTCCGGCAAGCACCAGACCAACATGTGCGCCATCGGTAATGTTGCGGAGCAGCTCGATCTTTTTCTGAGTGTACTTATTAATAAGCTTGTCCGCTTCATCCATGATGATGAGATATCCCTGATTGATATTAAAAAACTCAATGATCTTTTCTGTGCGTTCATCAATACTGCCATAGCTCCGCTGCATTCCAATCTTGCCCTCGATCCTGCGGATGATATCCTTGCAGTTCATTGTTTCATTTCCTTCTATATAAATGACGCGCGGCATGGTGGCATATTTCCGCAGGGCATGTGTCTTGCCATAACCGGATTTTGCAACGATGATTCCCAGTGCCATATCTTCCTGGCAGCTCCGGCACACACCGATGATCTGCACGTAATCTGTGGATTCAAAGTTCTCAATCTTAGGCTTCACACTGCCAACCACTTCGCTGTCACGGTTTAAAAATGCTTCCGGTCGTTCCACGACATCATCGCCCCTATCGTAGCTTGAAACGAAATCTCTCAGTCTCGCCTCGATTGCTTCCGGGTTGGAACTGTATTTACCATTCAGGTACTGGCTCACTGCCGATCTTGAAATGTTAAGCTGCATTGCCAGCTCCTGTTTTGTCATTTTGATCTCCGCCAAAATGTCATTCACACGCTCCGCAAGTGTTTTCTCCTGTGTATATGTCTTTAATGCCTCCATAAAATTTCCCATCCTTTCTCGTTTTTTTGTGACAAAAATTCTGATTATAACGCTCGTAATGCTTTCAATGCTTCCTCTGCCTTACGCGCCATGTATTCGTTTTCCTCCGGCTGTTCTGTCTGCTGTTTTCCGCCGCGGAATCCATTTTTGTATGTGTTATCCACCGGCATCTGCACAACATTGTCCTTTTTCTTGGACTTCTTACCGATCATGAGGTCGATGCCGCCTGTTGTTTCATTAAAGCCTTTGTACTGGTCGTTAATCTTATCGAATGGCACATTGGCATCTCTCTTGTGCCCTGATTTCGAGCAAAATCTGGATTGAACCAAATATTTTGTATGACCTTCTTCACCTCTGGGGTGAAACTTGGAAATGTTCCGGCTTCCTTCGGTTTCCGGCACAGACATAGCACTTTAAAAAAATCATAATTGCAGCCATCCTGCTTATGCAGCTTGTCTGCCCACGCTGAGGCTTCCAGATAACTCTTTGCGTACCGGTATAGCGTCCGCTTTCCTTTTCCTAGCCGCTCCTGTGCGAAGTGTTCGGCAAATTCTGTCCGCCCTGCGCTGTCGTAGTTGAGGAACTCCCGGACAATATTTCCCAGTTCCATTGCCGTATACCACTCGGTCTTGTGCTTCTCCATGAAGTAGTCCACATCCTCATTCACATACCACGGCATCTCACTCTCCGCACTCACCGCAACCTCTTCCATGCCGGGAACATTTGGAACTTCTGCTAATTTCTGTCGTTCCTTATATGCAGCAACAGCTTTCTTGGATAAGGATGAAAGAGCAATCATGGATAAATCTTTTCCACCGCATTCAGTTTTTTCTTTTTTAAGCTGATATTTTTCAGGATTTCTATGTGTTTTTCGTTGCATTGCATCATAAGATATTCCTTCTAGTTCAGCCGCATCATAAAGACTTACATAAATCTCGGTCATCCGCTCACTCCTTTCATGCTGCAGTGTCAATTTCTAAAATCTCCCTAATGCGTTCGGCATATTTTTCACCTGATCGTTCTCCATGGATAATTAAATTTAAATATTGAGGGCTTATTCCAAGCATTCCTGCCAGTTCGCACGCTGTCATGCGCTTGTCAATCAGCTTTTTCTTGATCTGCTTTCCCAGCTTAGAGTACTTTGGTCGTTTTCTTTTTGTGCTCGTATTCATCACCGCCTTATATTTTTCCACCACAATTAACGCGGTTCTGGCTCACGTCCGTAAATCTCTTTAAATTTATCAACCCACTCTCGGCGATAAACAAAATCCGTATATAAGCCGTACTCTTTTTGAAAAATTTCTTCCTCTGTCAGTCCCTGCTTCTCAGCCTCTGGCAGAGGTCTATACGGATGACGCTCTATATTATTTCCAAATTCAAACTTCATAAAACCATCCTTTCTCATTCATGTTTTTGTTACATTTTGAATATGTCAGAGTAAAAATTTTTTAATGTTCAATTTCAATGATTTTCATAAAAAATTTTCTTAGTGCGAGCCTTTACTCCCATAATCTGCTGTTTCTTCAATGCTGTCTTACTAACTACCTCAAGAAATTCCTGTGTATTTTTAACTACCAGATGATCATCTGGATCAAGTCCGCAGCTCTTCATGAATTTCTTCTGAGCAAGCGTCGGGTGTTTTCCATTTTTCATGCTTATTATCCTCTCTGCATTAAGCTTTCTTTATTAAAGGATTTCCCGGATTTATTCCCGCAAGATTCAATGCCTGTCTGTCATATTCCATCATTTCCTTTTTCCGGTCTATGTGAAGTTGCAATGCATCTCCATTTTTTGACGATTTTCTTTTATCCATAGTTCTCCTCCGCATATATGTGATATAATCTCTTTAATAAATCAGAAAGAAGGTGTACTTATGCCCCACGTTTTTAAATCAGAAAAAGAGTTTTTTTCTCGCTGTTCCTGTGCCTACAATTTAAAAAGTTATGCTGAAACTCTCTGCCCTCCAAATGCCATTATTGACTTTGTTTTCGCTTATCCTGAAGGAAATACATATATTGCTCAATATGATGTACTTACCAGGAGTGGCATCCGCTCTAAATGCTTAAAGGTTTCGTGTACTGAACTTCCTGATCACACATATCAATATAAAGTTATCCAAAATAATTAAATTTCAGAAAGAAAACGCTATCCATCACCTTACTCATTTCCAGTTCTGCAAGTAATCTTGGTTCATGAATCGGATCAGTGATAATTAAATGGATATGACCATCAGCATCTGTTCTCAGATGAGCGGATGCTGAATCTTCGAGTAACCGCTCAACCACGCATGATAATCCTTTTCTATTTTCATCTGACATCTGTTTTTCTTCTGCGCTTACAATCTTCGAAATTTTCAGCAATGTTTCAAACTGATCTTCTATCTCCCTTTTTTCACTTTCTGATATTCCAGGCTGATCCATTCGCTTCATTTCTTTATTCATAAGCTCATCTAGCAGTGTCAGCTCTTTTCCATTAATTCGTAATAATTGTTCATTATTCAGCTTTTCACTTTCTGTCATCTTTTTAGAACTTCTCCTTTCTTAGTCCCTAAATATGTTTCATCACATCCATGATAATTGCATATCCAGAATCTCCTATGATATCTACAACTCGTTCTCCACCAGCTTTAAAAACTATGGTCACTTTATTTTTAGCCTCATTGAGTTTCAGATCCTGAATATTACTTCCTGCCCTTGTTGCCATTAATAAAAGTTTCAATCTAGCGACAATTTCTTCCTTATTCTCCATGCATTCTCCCTTCTACTTCCAAAAAAAAGGTATAAACATAATGGAAGTTTGTGGTACGTTGTGTTAAAATGCAGGTGGGAATGAAATTGGACGTTTTTATCTCAATACAGGATAAAATCATCCTGATCTTGTATAAAAAAGTCCTGATTTAGTACATTTCATTTCCTACCAAAACGGCTCCAGGACATATACAGAATGTAAAAAGCTGCCAGGCTTGTTCTGTAATATCCATATGGAACCAACTTACTAATTCATCATCATTTGATGATGCGATCCGATCGAGCGCCAACTCGATGTTCGGATCACTTTCCATGGCAGAGCGCCAACTCTGCTGTGGAATAAAAAACGCTTACTTTCATTTCCCCTGAAATGGGGGACTTACTCATTGACCGAACGACCGTTCGTGTTGCCATGATTTAGGCGATGTGCTATTTTTTTGAGTGATTTATTTTTATATCCTTGCAAGGATTATTATATCTTCCTATTTGCAGAATGTCAACATTTATTTCTTCTTTTAGGAAATTAATATTCCAATTTGCAGAAAGCGAGGTATTCATGGAATTAGATATGCTAACAGTAGGAGAACGTATAAAGAAAAGACGTAATGAGCTGGGGCTCTCCCAGACAGATATATATAAAGAATGTGAGATAACATCCGGTGCATTGAGTAAAATAGAAAATGGAAAGACAGTCCCATCTGTCTTTGTATTTTATAAATTATCTGCAATTTTAAAATGCGATATGAATTGGTTACTGACAGGTATTTCTTCCAATGTGCAGAACTCAACATTCTGCCGATCAGAAGAAAATCTGCTAAATAGCTTCAGACAACTATCTGAAGATGATCAGCAGGAAATATATGAAATTATACAGCTTAAAATTTTACGAGCCAAACATAAAACCCCCATAAAATTATCCCCTTCAGAACTAAATGACTTGCAAAGTATAATAGCTTAATTTTTTATAATTTTTGATTTATTTTTATATCAAAATATGTCTGATTGCTTTTTCATAAATTATTTTCCTAAAATTGGCTCTAAGCCTTGAAAATAGGGCAATCAGACATTCAATAATCAAATGTCCGAAATGTCTGATTGCTTTTTTCATAAGATCTGGTATATTTTCCTCAAATACTTTAACGTTTATATTTCTTATAACGCCCATTTTATACGGCTTGTAACGTTTTTCACGTAAAAAAATAACGCTATAACGCAACGTTATAACGCAATTTTTACCAATCAGACAATACTTGTACTATTCTATCATTATTTCATTTCACTTTCTAATAAATGGCTTAAATTCAACATTTCCGCAATTTCGCTTTTGCACTTCAACGTGTGACGTTGTTGTTTTGAATTTTCTCAAAATCAGTGTCACAACTTCAAATTTTTTCTTTCTAAAAATCGGCTTATCCCCAATAAAATCGGGGTTTCCCACGTTATCCCGCGTCGTCCACACGTTCAATCGTCGTCAACCCCTGTTGTGTCAATAATCTTGGTAATCTACAGCAACGCATACGAGGATCTGTCCACCGCCATTTTTTGCATGATGAATATGCCAGTTATTGCGGCAGCCCGGCTCAAATGTCACATTAAAAATGCCAACCTGACTCTTAGATACCGGAGCAAGGAAGCTCTTTCCACTGAAATACTGTGCAAAACCATCGTTTGGTGCACCGATTGGGAATACCATCTCTTTGGCATGTGCTCTCATTGCTTCATCTTCATATGGAAGATCGCCCTCGTTTACATCCCATACTTCTTTTGCCAGGTTAAAAACTGCCCAGCCCTTTGGCCAGCCTGCGTAAAAAGCTACATGTGTGATGATTGCAGCGATCTCTTTCTGTGTCACGCCATGTGCTTTTGCGTTCTGTAAATGGAATTTCAGGGAAGAATCTGTGATACCGGAAGCCATTAACGCTACGACCGTAATAATACTTCTTGTCTTTACATCAATGTCCTGATTGTTCCAGTTCTCTCCAAATAATACATCATCGTTAAAATGCGCAAACTCCGGAGCAAATTCTCCGAGTGCATTTCTTCCTGCTGTCTGTGTGATCTTTGCCATAGTTTTGTACACTCCTTTTTATAAAGTCTTTACCCAGTTCTCGATTTCCTGCTTATTCGCTCTGTTTAAAAGTTTTCCTTCCACAATCTCCGCGCCCGGTGCTGACGGCTGTAATTCTTTCACTGTATTTCCAAAACCGCTTCCGCCTGAAGTTGCAAACAAAACAATTTTCCTACCTGTGAGATCATACTTTTCCAGAAATGTATTGATGATGGTCGGTGCAACATACCACCAGATTGGAAAACCAAGAATAATCTCATCGTAGGATTCCATATCCAAATTAGAATCTGCGATTTCCGGCCGGATGGATTTATCACTCATTTCAATACTGCTTCTGGATTTTTTGTTCATCCAGTTTAAATCATCTTTTGTATACAATACTTTTGGTGCAATTTCATGCAGATCAGCATTTGCTGCCTCTGCGATCATTTCCGCAATCTTTTTTGTTGTTCCACTTGCACTGAAAAATGCAACTAATGTTTTCTTCATTGCTGACACCTCCTGAGAATCTTAACTATTTTAATCAAAAAAAGATGCATAAAATATGCTGCCATATCTTACGCACCTATTATATAACCGGTTTTTCTATTATGTCTAATACTTATAATGTATGTTTCGTTATGCCTTTTAGGCATAATATTTTATCTCTTTTTATAAAGGAGTAATTCCGGATCTGCACCGTCTTTCTCATAGGTACAAATCATGATAAAATCCATATTCGCAACAATTCCAAAACATCTCTCGCCTCCAAATTCCGATTCCAACTGGTTTCCAAGATATGTTTTCTGATCATCTAAAAATTTCACTTTCTGTCCATTTGGCAGTCTGTATTCAAGATTCACATATTTGCCTACAAGTGCATTTAATCTGTCAATCTGTGGAAGGCCCTCGATAGAAAGATCATTTATTTCCATTATCAATTGCTGCTTAAATGCCTCAAATTGCCCATGGTCGCTGAGTTCCTCATATCTTTTCCAGTAATCTAACCGTGGAAGTATTTCCTTCATATAAGAACGTGCCTGTTCTTCTGAGAAGTTTTCATTTACCATGTTTTTCACACAGACATCGATCAAGTCATCCATATTGCTGTAGGTATAAGTTCCATCTGCATAGCACCACTTGCAATATTCTTCATTCAGTGTACCATCTTTATCGCGCCCCAATATGGAATCATCCTTGATCGGCATTCCACAGCACTGGCAGATAAGTTTTCTTGGTTCTCCGAAGTGTATTAATGGAAACATCAAATTCCTTTGACAAAGTTTTAATGTTTCTGTATTTGGTACTGTCTCGCCATTCTCCCAGCGGGATACTGCCTGTCTTGTCACCATGATTTTCTCTGCTAATTCATCCTGTGACAGTCCTTTTTGCATGCGAAGTTTCAAAATGATATTCTTTGTTTCCATAGCTGCTGCCTCCTTTACCCATATCATACAGATAAATTCAGTTTGTGGAAAGCAACTTGCTGTTGCTATCGTTTTATAGCACATCCATTTTCTAATTCAGTTCTTCGATAAACCTGCTTACCGCCGGTGAATACGGAATATTCCGCCTCCATGCGATCACTGTGCTAGTTTTAAGTTCCGGGAAAAGCCTTTTCTGAACGACCAGATCATTCCGCCAGTACCTTGCTGCTCCCTCAATGGAAACCGGATAGCCAAGCCCGTGCAGCGCCATCACTCCCGCATTGGTTCCCAAATTGCTCGTAAATGCAATGTGAAGCTTCCCGAAATCCTTTCCAAACCAGTTTGCCAGCTCACTCTGCACATTCATGCGCTCCGGCAGGATCAGCGGCACATCCAGCAGATCATTTTTCGTGATGACCTCTTTCTCTGCAAGCGGATCATCCGGCCGCATCGTTACCACCCAATGGTCGTTTTCCGGCATTCGGATGTAGTCAAGTCCCTGCGTATTGACCGGTTCTAAAAGTCCGATATCCACCAGCCCTTTGTTCATCATTTCCAGAACATTGTCCGCCGTTCCGGTGTGGATTACAAACTGGACTAACGGATATTTTTCCCTGTAGTTTTTACAGATTTTGCCAGCGATTCCACTGCCAGAAATTCGCCACAGCCTATCGTTATTTTTCCCTCGATAGAATCGTTATTTCCTTTAAACTCGCTGACGATCTTGTCCTCTAAATCTACGATTTCAAGTGCACGCCTTTTTAACAACAGTCCCTCATTTGTGAGCGTGATCTGATGTCCTCCGCGGTTAAAAAGCTTTGCACCAAGTTCCTCCTCCAGCGCTGCAAGCTGTCTGGATAACGTTGGCTGTGTGATATTCAATTGTTCTGCCGCTTTTGTAAAACTCTGTTCTCTTGCCACTGTCAAAAAGTAGTGCAACACTCTCAAGTCCATATCATCTTAACCTATCTAAAATATATTTCAGCAATTATAATTTTTTCATCATCCAGTCCGCAGACGCATAATGTCCATCCGCATATTTCATGTTATCTGGAAATGTGCCATATTTCTGGAATCCCAGTTTTTCATACAATGTAATTGCATTTTGATTATCCGAGATCACTTCAAGCTCCGCCTGTTCAAATCCACTCTCTTTTGCTGCTTTCAGCACTGTTTCCATCATGATTTTTCCAATACCATATCCGCAGAATTCCTGATATAAAGCAATTGCCACTTCGCATCTGTGCCGATATCTCTTATAGTTTCCAACCGGATTGAAAGAACAGTTTCCGATATGTTTTCCATCCAACGTTGCAATTAACATTAAGGATCTGTCCGAATTCAGGCAATTATTGATAAACGCTGTCTCCTGCTCCTGTGTCATGATAACTTCTTCCGGTTCCCGGATCAGATATGGTGTTTCCGCTGTGGTGACTTTTAAGTACGTGATTAAATCTTCTGCATCTTCCGGCGTTGCATTTCTCAGTACGATCGTCCGATTACTTTTATCCTTGATTTCAATCGGTCCAAATTTCATATCCAAACCACCTTTCCAAAGTATCCTTTGCACCATTATGATACCAACGATCATAAGATGCAAATCTTTCCCCCAAAATTTTCACTAATTATAATTTTATTATTTTACTCTACAAAAAAGTTGAAGTAAACAGCCAATTTTTCTTGCTTCCAATATAATTTCTGTGTTACAATGACTAAAAGCATATTTTACAAAATCTTCATGACATTTTTGTCATCTATATTCTAAGAACGACAGATTAACCCAAAATAATCTGCGTACTTCATTCGTATCTATGCTTTTTGTTACCCATCAACAATTGAAAAGCAGGAGACGAAATGAACTTGGAATCATAAACAGTTGTTATTCTCCTGCAAGCAGAGAACCGTTTTAAACATAGGCTGTTCTGCCACATATCAGGAGGAAACAATTTTGGCAAAATGTAAAAGAAACCGTAACAGAGCAAAGCGAAACTTCACCGTTAAAACACCGACAGCAAACAGGAACTACAAGGACACCGTTTTTCGTATGTTATTTTCTGACCGGAAGAATCTGCTCTCACTTTACAATGCGGTCAATCAAAGTGATTATAAAAACCCGGAAGAGTTGGAAATTGTGACATTAGAAAATGCTATTTATATGGGGATGAAAAACGATCTGGCATTTATTATGGATACCAATTTATATCTGTATGAGCATCAGTCAACATACAATCCCAATATGCCTCTTCGTGATCTGTTTTATATTTGCAGTGAATATCAGAAACTTGTGGATAAGAAATCTCTGTACTCTTCCACCTTACAGAAAATCCCTGCACCAAATTTTATCGAGTTTTACAATGGTTCGACGGCAATTGCTGACTGTACAGAGCTTCGGCTTTCCTCAGCATTTGAACATCTGTCAGGTGAACCAAAGCTCGAATTAATTGTTACTGTTTTGAATGTCAATGAAGGACACAATACAGAGTTGATGCAGCATTGCAGTATGTTAAAAGAATATGCACAGTATGTTGCCAGAGTGCGCCACTATGCGTCAGACATGCCTTTAAATCAGGCTGTAAAACGTGCTGTGGACGAATGCATCCGGGAAGGGATTCTGGCGGAATTTCTTGCCCGAAACCGAAATGAGGTTATCAGTATGAGTATTTTTGAGTATGATAAAGAATTGGAAGAAAAGAAGTTACGGAAAGCTGAATATGAATACGGTTTTGCAGAGGGTGAAAAACATGCGGCAATTGAAATCGCCAAACGTATGTTGAAAACTAACAACTTTTCCCTGGAAGAAATTGCTGCTTTCTCTGGTGTATCTTTGGATGATGTAAAAATTCTCAAAGCCAATCAATAGTATAGCCTACAGGGGGCACGCAGATTCATGCCGCCCCTCTCTCTTCCCTCTGGGCTGTCCGGGAGATGATACTTCTGTCAGCACTTCCTGTTTTTCCCGAAAATGACATCATAATTCACATTTTTATAAAAGATGTCTTCCAAATCACCGCCTAAGTGCCTCCCGGTTGCCTAACATCCACATCACCTTTGCAATGACAGATTCCAAGGTCATATCGTAAGATTCGAGAAAGCGGCAGTATTTTTTCATATCGTGTCCCACTTCATAGACCGTCATATCGCTGCCCTCATGTGCAACCTGTGTAGACATCACCACAAGACGGTCCGGGAACTCCTGACATAGCTTATAGAAATCATCTGCAATCGATCGTGGGATACCACCCACCCCAAAGCTTTCTACAATAATGCAGTCGTAATTTTCAAAGACACTGCGCAGTATTCTCGGCTTGATTCCCGGAATCATTTTGATCAGATACACATTTTCATCCAGTTCCTCATAAAACCGTACTTCCTCTTCATACGGAACCGGTGGAATATAGCGCATGATATTTCCATCCTGGATCATGGCAAGACATGGAAAATCAATGCTGGAAAATGCATTGTAACTTTTGACCGGACTTTTTCGCTCTCGTTCCCGCAATGACTTTTCCGTCAAAACAATCTGCACCCCCTGTGACCTCTCATCGGATGCATATAAAAACTGTCGAGCAGATTTAATTTTGCATCGGTGATCTCAAGGTCGATCGGTTTCTGTGCGCCGGTGATCACAATCGGTTTTGAATTCTGTATCATATAGGAAAGTGCCGCCGCAGTGTATGCCATTGTGTCCGTACCGTGGGCGATGACGAAGCCATCGTATTTTCATAATTTTCACGGATAGTATGCACCATCATTTTCCAGTGTTTCGGCTCCATGTTCGAGCTGTCCAGATTTAAAAGCTGGACAGCATGAAAATCACAGATATCTTTCACCTGCGGGATATACTGCATCAGCTCTTCCGGTGAGATCTGTGGTTTTAATCCGTTGTCTGATTTTTTTGATGCGATCGTTCCGCCTGTTGCGATGAGTAAAATGTTTTTTCCTGGGTGACATGCTGCATTTCTCCTATTGTCACTGATCTGCATATTCATTTTCATTTAAATTTTCTGAATAAATCAGTCTTTTAACAATTTCTGGATATCGGCAAGAAGCATATCCACGTTTTCCTCTTTCGTTGCCCAGCAGGTACAAGAAACGGACTGCACTGTGTGTCTCATCCATACGCTCCTGATAAGCAAAACTATATTTCTTTTTCAGTTCCGCAAGCACAGCATCCGGCAGGAATTGGGAACTGCTGGTTGGTCGGCGAATCAATATAGAATTTTACTCCCATTTTTATTAATTCGTCCTTTAACTTTTCCGCTAATCGCGCTGCATGTGCGGAAATATCAAAATACCGGTTTTCCTCAAACAAGGTCAGGAACTGGATTCCAAGCAGTCTGCCTTTCGCCAGCATACCGCCACGCTGCTTGATATTGTAACGGAAATCCTTTTTTCAGTTCCTCATTGCGGATCACAACTGCCTCCCCAAAAAGTGCTCCCACTTTTGTTCCGCCGATATAGAATACGTCTGTGTTGGCTGTGATATCAGAAAGTGTCAGATCATTTTCCTTGCACATCAGTCCATAGCCAAGTCTTGCCCCATCCATAAAAAGATAGAGCCCACGCTTTTTGCACACCTGATAAATTGCTTCCAGTTCCGCCTTTTTATAAATCGTTCCGATCTCTGTCGGATTGGAAATGTACACCATTTTCGGCTGTACCATATGTTCAAAACTCTCGTCTGCAAAATGTGCATCTGTGTACGCTGCGATCTGCCTAGCCGTCAGCTTTCCATCCGGTGTTTCAATACACAGACATTTATGGCCGCATGCCTCCAGAGCGCCTGTCTCATGGACATTGATATGCCCTGTTTTTGCCGTGATCACTCCCTGATAATGCTTTAATGCAACTGAGATCACAGTGACATTCGTCTGTGTGCCTCCCACCAGGAAATGCACATCCGCACGCTCATCCCCACATGCCTTCCGGATCAGCTCTCTCGCCTGTCCGCAATACTCATCTTCTCCATAGCCTGCTGTCTGCTCCATATTGGTTTCAACTAGCTTCTCTAAAATTGACTTATGGCATCCTTCTGTGTAGTCACTGTTAAATCGAATCATTGTTTGTCCCTCACTTTATCTTTCTTTTCAGCTGTCAGACACAGCTTAATATCTTTTCCTGTTACTTTCGAAATTTTCATCCATGGATATTGTTTCTGAATTGGAATCGCATATCCCTGCTCTGCAAGTGTCTTGAGATCCGCCGCTGTCACAATCTTGTCGGCATCACATTTTAAAAGTTCTTTTTTGCATAGTCAACTCTGTGGCACACTTCCCGCAGCGGTTTTCCAATCGCATGTGCCCCCATGACAATGACAACTTCATCCATGTAGGGAAACAGAACCGGCTCATGCTCCGCCGGAGCTTTAACCGGCATATGTGCGGAACCGTCCGCCTCGATCAGAATCTCATCTGCCAGATATAGCAGATCCTCCATCAACTTTTCCGGCAGCATTCCAAACTTTTCCGTGCCGGGGATCAGGCTCCCTGCGACACAGCAGCCGTATGTGTCAAGGACAGACTGTACCCGCTCTTTCAGTTGCTTTTCTGCTGCCCTGCGCTCCTGCCAGACGGACGCTGTAGCTGATATTACGCTCTCCTGCCCGGTCTGCTCATACGCTGTAAATATCTCCTGCTCCTGTGGCACCATCATTTTAGTTGTCGTAAGGATCAAAACTCTTTTTCCCTCTGCGCGCAATGTCTCGGCACGCTTTCGGATACTTGACGTCTTTCCTCCGGCTCCGACATATGCCGTCACTTTTCCACGGTTTTCCGCTGCAATATCCTGCATCGCCCTGACTGCTTTCTCCACCTCTTCTGTCGTATTAAAACAGGAGAAACTAAATCGTACCATGCCCTGTTTTTCTATGCCAAAATGGGTGTGCATCAGAGGTGCACAGTGTACCCCCGCCCTTGTCGCAATCCCATAATTTTCTGCAAGACAGTCACTGACATAAGCGGAATCAAGATCCGCCAGATTACACGATACGATCGCTGCCACCCGTTTTTCACCTCCGTAGATGTGAATGCCCGGAATTGTTTCAATTCCACGCTGAAACTGTTCAGCTAACGCCATTTCTTTCTCATGGATAGCTGCGATCCCGGTCTTTTTGATCCAGTCCAGAGCAGCATGGAGTCCTGCGATCCCATGTCCGTTCAGCGTTCCTGCCTCCAGCGCAGCCGGCAGCTCCATGGGATGTTTCCTCTCAAATGAATGTACGCCGCTTCCACCGGATAAAAGCGGTTTCACACACACTCCATCTGCCAGTGCGATCCCACCGGTTCCCTGCGGACCAAACAGTCCTTTATGCCCGGTAAAACAGATTGCAGAAATATGATCCTGCTCCATGTTGATCCCTGCAGTTCCTGCCGTTTGGGAGGCGTCTAAAATAAAATATAGATTATATTTTTCACACAAAGTTCCAATTTGTGCGATATCATTTCCATCACCTGTCACATTGGAAGCATGCGTGCACACGATTGCTTTTGTGTTTTTACCGATTGCCTGCTTTATTTTTTCACAGGAAATTGTTCCATTTTTCTCACAATCAACGATTGTGACACTGATGCCCTTCTCCTCAAGCTCATAAAGTGGTCGCAGAACACTGTTGTGTTCCATCTCAGTAGTGATCACATGGTCGCCCGGATGCAATAATCCTTTCAGCACAATATTTAAGCTCTCGGTCGCATTCATGGTAAACACCACACGCTCTGCCGCAAGAGACTGTTCTCCATCTTTCATATGAAACAGCTCTGCAATCTGTTTCCGTGTCTGAAAAATCAATCTGGATGTAAAAAGAGAAGCCTCATTCGCCCCTCTTCCTGCATTGCCTATATAAGAAAATGATTCTTTTACCGCCTGTGCAACCTCCTCTGGTTTCTGCAAAGTAGTTGCGGCATTGTCAAAGTATATCATTGCAACCGTTCCTGCCTTTCCCTCTGTCAGCTTCTCTGAATACCTGTGTTATTTCCATCACTCTGGAAGGATTCCCGCATGAAGCAGTGCCTCTAACACACCTCCTGCAATACATCTTGCTTTATCCGAGATTGTAAAACAGTTTTCATACTCGGATTCTCTCGGATCAATGTCTGCAATTTTAAACCCTTTTGTCACCGGATAACCGTCCCGGATGAGTCCGCGTAGAATCCCGGAAATAGTGGCTCTCACAGCAACTGCACCGTCTTTTTCCCTCTGCCCGGAAGCATCCTTCCCCTGCGTATCCGGATAAATGAAGGCGATCACTTCGTCTTTTTGCACGTAATCGGAAATCTTTTTTTCTCCATATAAAATACCTGCGCACTCCGCATGAATCACGCGCTCTTTCGCAACACCTGCGATAGCACCCGGAATCCCGGTATTCGGAATCGCATTTCCCTCATAAATAATTCTGCCAAGCTTATGTCCGCGCATTGTCTCAACAACCGCATGCACGTCCACCCCCGCCGTAAATCCGGGACCTAATGCAACCGTAAACGGTGCCATATCCATTGTAGTCCCAAGATTTTTCTTTGCAAGGATTCCGTCGACCACTGCCGCCGGTTTCACCTCCCGGATCACCGCTCCGTCCGGATCGATCATCAACGCAACTTTCCTCTGCTTCAGGAGTTCATATGCCCGTGTCAAATTCTCTGCAAAATAACATGTAACGCCTTCCACAGTGTAACTTTTCTCATAGACCGCCTCCGAAAATGCAACCTGACGCCGGATTGCAGACGGATTTGCAATTTCGGTCACCAGAACCGGATAACCGCTCTGGTGCAGTTTATAAATTGTGCCCGTGGCGATATCCCCGCCGCCGCGGACGATAATGATATTTTTTTTCATTTTCCTTATCCTTTATGGTTTTACAATGTGATCTGCCTCCATCATTGTCTGCGCGATCACATACATATTGGTCACAGAACCAACCGCCAGTTTTTCGGTCAATCCGTAATGGTTCAGACATGTTCCACAGGTCATGACCTCCACGCCCTGCGCCTCCATGCTCTTTAAATCTTCGACGGAGTCGGAACCTTCACAGCTTAAATATGCACCGGAATTAAAAAGTAAAATCGTCTGTGGCAGTTCCTCCAGCTGCGTCAGCGCATAGACAAATCCTTTCATCAGCATTTTTCCTAGCTTATCATCCCCCTCGCCCATGTGGTCTGCACCGAGCACAACGACTGTTTTTTTCTTTCGGATGTCCGGAATACAATTTTCCCCAGTGACCGGTGTGGATGAAACATTCCCATCCTTTATATTATTTTTCACAAACTCTTCTGTCACTTCCATCCATACCGTGTATTCCTGATCGGATTTTTTCTCGCTCTTTGCTTTTAACCCTTTGTGGTCTGCCATTTTGGTGAGATTTTGTACTGCAATCTCATTGTCCACAGTCACTTCCACGATTCCTGCCTCAGTCATGCCGGAAATTGCATTTTTTGCCTCGATCACCGGCAATGGGCACTGTTTTCCTTTTGCGTCAATCTGAATATTCATTTTTCATGCCTCCATCTGTTTATTTACATTTTTTCAATCGGCAGCTAATGCTGTATTTTCTTTATTTCAGGACATAGATTTTCTTTTCCTTTTTCTCTGTCACTCTTCCTATTATTCCACAGTCCAGTCCAAGTGCTTCGATCTCCTTCAGCGCCTTTTCCCGGCCTCATTTTCCGGGAATTGCCACAAGAAGTCCCCCGGAAGTCTGCGGATCAAATAAAATCTCTTCCATCGCAAAACTGCAATTTTCAAATGCCACCTGTGCACCGATATGGTTGCGGTTGCGCTGTCCTGCGGCTGTGATGTAAAATTCTTCCACATAATCCTCGCACGCCCTGATATAAGGAATCTGTGAAGTCCACACCTCTGCGGAAAAGTTTTCGCCCAGCATTTCACCAAGATGTACCAGCAATCCAAATCCAGTAATGTCCGTGCAGGCATGTATCCCGTACTTTTTAAAAATCTCTGCCGCATATTTATTCAAAGTAGTCATCGATTCCACCGCCTGGTCAAAGGCTTCTTCAGACACTGCTTTCATGCGGGATGCCGTCATGACGATCCCTACTCCTAACGGCTTGGTCAAAAGCAGCAGATCTCCTTCCTTGCAGTGATTGTTTTCCAGAATACGTTTCGGGTGAATCGTTCCCATCACGGACAGTCCATACTTCACATCCACATCATTGATGGAATGACCACCTGCCAACACGCCGCCTGCCTCCGTCACTTTCTCATTTCCACCAAGTAAAATCTGTCCTAAAATGTTGGCGTCCATGCTCTCCGGAAAGCACACAATGTTTAATGCTGTTTTAACTTCTCCTCCCATCGCATAAATATCGCTCAATGCGTTGGTGGCTGCGATTTTCCCAAAGAGATAAGGATCTTCCACCATCGGCGGAAAGAAATCAAGCGTCTGCACCACTGCAAGCTCGTCCGTAAGCTGATACACTGCCGCATCATCGGAATGGTCAAAACCGACCAAAAGATTCGGATCAGCTTTTTTCGGTATCATTTTTAATACCTTGTCCAAAATTCCCGGTCCAAGCTTCGCCGTGCAGCCTCCTCCCTTGCAAAATTCGTTCATCATCTTCTAGTTCTCCTGTCATAATTACAAAATCGCCTTACTGTTTTTGGAATTGTGCGAAATCAACAAAATTTTCGAAAACACGCTCTCGCTACGTGTCGCTGGTAACGGTACTAAGAAGCCATCCACGGCTATCGCCGTACCTGCCTTCTAAGAACCAATCGAACTTGTTCGATTTTTGCTCCCCAGTGTTTTCTCAAGCTTTTGTTAATTTCACACAATTCAATTTACGTTATGTTAAGTTTTGTAATTATATAAAATGGTATTTATGTCTTTTATATTTACTTATATTTCTAAGAATCCACGTGCCAGAATGCTTATGTCTGTCATTTATTTTATGCAGGACACCTTGAAAAGATCCGGCTTATATTGCCTACCACATTGACATTATGGAATTATGCCAGGATTACTTCAATGGGGATATCTCATTTGAGGGAAAAGCCTACCTGAACGATATCAAAAATTTTAAATACTCCTCCTCCATGGACATTTCCGGGGAGAGCGCTCTTTTACACAGAAAAAGCTTTCCATAATCTCCGATATGGATGTCCTGACGCTGAATGTTGGCGAGATGGATTTTTATATGAATCCCAATACCGTTTATTTCATGGTTCCAATGTTAGACAATCTTTCTTATGCCATGACCACCGGCAATACTTATTTCAAAAAAGCGCCGGAGCTGACACATGATATCGATCAGGAATGGTTTCACGACAACTTTCTCCAATATTATCGAACTGACCAGACAGATTCAGATTGAGGAAACCGGAAAAACAAGAACAGATTCCGATGATGTAAAAAGCCACGAATACCTCGTCACGATCCCGGAGGGTTCCGGTGGTTTTATCTGGGAGCTTTTAGGCATGGATACGCCGGACTATGACATCCGCGTTTCCGTATCTGACCGACCTGTGCCGGATGAGCCGTATGGAGGTCGATCTGTCCGATATCACAGAAGGTGCTTCCATGATCATTGACGGAACAGATGTCGGAACCTGTATTTTAAGTTATGAAATGCCAAATGGAGAACGCTTGACACTCACCTATGTCCGCAATCCGTCTGTCACCCATGTGAATTTTATCTATATGGACTGTCTCTATGAGACAAATCAGGGCGACAATTTTACAGCGAGCGGCTATATCACCACCCAGCCAGACGACAACGGTTGCGAAATAAATGTCAAAAACCTTTCCGTCATGCAAGGCGATGAACTGCTTGGCACTTTTTCCTTTATCGGAACGATCACAAAAGAAAAAAATCTGCCGGATGTATTCCGTGGCGCCGACCTCGATTCGCCAGACATGGAACACATTGACTGGCAGACCGTCCGCGACGACACAGAAGGCTTCATCCAGGATGTGATCGACGAAGCGAAAAAACGATTGACCGAATGAAAAATTTGGAAGTGCGTTTCTTCCATGGCTTCTGTGTGTTGATAGAAATGAAATGACAAGAGGGGCTCTGTGAAAATATTGTGAGGATTGTGTAAATTTATCCATGGTTCGTTTTAGACTTTAAGTTTATGTACATTCATAAATGGACGTCTGGCTCTCTGTGTCCGTCTACGGAAAATTCTCTGCAACTTTATTTAGCGCAAGTAAATGTCAGAATCAGCATCGTTTATTGTAGGGCAAAAATTAAAAAATACCCGGATAATTTTTGCCCTACTTCTCTGCTGATTTTCTGACATGTAACTTGCGCACAATAAAGTTGCAAAGAGAGTTTTCCGTAGACGGACACAGAGAGCCAGACGTCCATTTTTTGAATGAACATAAACAATCGAAGAAGTCTAAAACGAACCATGGATAAATAAACAATCCGAGCTATTTTCACAGAGCCCCTCTTGCCATTTCATTTTTTATTGTACGTTAAAAGCCATGGAAGAAACGCACCTCTAAATTTTTCACTCCGTCAATCGTTCATCTGCTCCATAAAGTACATCCTGGATGCAAAGTCTGGGAAATGCCTTATCTGTTCATTGTAGCCGGTGCCTCCAAATGCCTGCTTTAATTTTACTCCGGCATACATGAGTGCATCGCCATATGCACAGAAATCTTCTGCCTCACCATCCATTTTCACAAACTTTGCGATCAGATTATGTGCGACAGAATCCTGCCTGATATGCACCGGAGCCACGGTGTTTACAAGATCGCCGAACTCTTTTACATTATATTTTAAACTACGATTGTAAAAATGATATCTGGCTTCCGGGTTTAACCCATTCGGACGATAATATTCAAACTGCGTGTTCGGCGATACAAGTTTCTGCATCAGAAAGCCAACCGCTTTTTCCCGGTCTTCTGATACACACGTCCACTCCTGAATATTTCCGGTCAGCGGACCTGACAAACTGCCGGTGCTGCCCTGATCCGAAAAATTTCTTCCCCGGTAAAAAGAACCAGTCTGCAGCACTTTGCGCCACTCTTTATAAAGTGCGATCTGCGCTTTTACCGCATCGAAATCCTCTTTTTTCATATCGCAGAAATTACATTCATATCCGCAGATTCCAAACGCTGCCACCTGAAATCTTGTCTCAAGCGGTGTCATTCGGAGCGTCTGGTGATTCGGGCAGGATGAGACATGTGCGCTCACCACGGACATCGGATATCCGTAACTATATCCGGTCTGAATCTCCGCACGGCACAGTGCGTCTGTGTCATCACTCGCCCAGATCTGTGGGAAATACGATAAGATTCCAAGATCAAACCGGTTGCCGCCTGCTGCACATCCCTCAAATAAAATTTCCGGGAAATCGCTCTGTCAACTCCTTCATACACCGGTAGAGTCCAAGCACATAACGGTGTGCCACCTCCCCCTGCCGCTCCGGTGGAAGTATCTTTGAATAATAATCGGTCACGATCCGGTTCATATCCCATTTCACATAGGCAATATTTGCAGAGGAGAACAGGTCACTCATCTGCCCAATGATATAGTCCTGCACCTCTGCCCGGCTCAGGTCGAGCAGCCGCTGGTTTCTTCCCTCGGAATGATTTTTGCCCGGAATATCCATCGCCCAGTCCGGGTGCGCCTGATAAAGTTCACTGTCCACGTTCACCATCTCCGGCTCTACCCAGATACCAAAATCCATACCGAGATCGTTGATTTTTTTACAGAGACCAGCCAACCCGTTCGGAAGCTTTTTCGTATTCACCTTCCAGTCTCCAAGCGACGAACGGTCATTGTCCCTGTGACCAAACCATCCATCGTCCATCACAAACAGTTCAATCCCTGCTTCCTTTCCGGCTTTTGCGAGCTGGAGCAGTTTTTTCTCATTGATATCAAAATACGCGGCTTCCCAGCTGTTCAGCAATACCGGGCGCACTTTTTTCTTCCACGCACCACGCACAATATGTTCCCGTACAAAGCGGTGCATACACTGGCTCATCCCATTGTAGCCGGCTTTGGAATAAGCCATCACTGCCTCCGGTGCCTCAAAGCTTTCCCCTGCCGGAAGCTGCCAGCAAAAATTCTGCGGATTGATCCCAGAGACAAACCTTGTTTTTCCATAGCTGTTCACTTCGACCGCCTCATAATGGTTTCCGCTGTATACAAGATTGAATCCATAGCAGTCCCCGGTATCCTCCGTGGTCTCTCTCCCACTTAACATCACAAACGGATTCGCTCTGCTTGAGGAAGTTCCGGTATAAGAAGCATTTACGTATTTCCCTGCTGCCACCGGGACATCCCATCTTCGCATCTCCCTCGCCCACGCGCCATGAAAGGAGGTAAACACATGATCCGATGTCGGAAAATCGACCTGACAGCTCATCAGCCGCCGGATCTGCACTGCATTTTCACCGTCATTGATGAGTTTTGCACTTCTTGTGATCACATCACAATCCTCATAAATATAATAATGAAGTTCTAATTTCAAAGCAGAATTGTTGTCTTTTAACGTCACACAGAGATGTTCCACCTGATTTTTTTCATCATAGGAAGCTGGCAATGCATCCTCTGCATCTCGCCTCTCTTCCCTCAAACCGGACAGACGATTCATACACAAAATCCGAGGAAAACTTCCATCTTCATAGATAATTTCCACAAACGGCTCCCTGATATCTCCCTTTCCATAAGCGGACATTTCCAGACACAGATCCTCTAACGTATAGGCGTCATGTTCCCTGTCGTAGACACAGCTGTTGCCCGGCTGAAAGGTATGTTTTCGATCAAAGGTGCGACTGCATTTTCATCCAGAGGCTCACACACATGGATTTTTCTTCCATAATATAAATGCTCCAACTGCCCTGTCGGCAATTTGCGGAACGCATAGGTCGTATGTGCTGTATGTAACACAAAATATCATTAGTTGTCTGAATCATGATTTTCTCCTCTTTTAATTCTGATGTTTTTTCTCTAATTCTTTGGAAATCTCCGCTAACTTCCGGTCTGTCAGAATATAACGTTTCTTAAATACGATAAATCCGATCACCAGCACAACGATTGGAATGATCGTCATGGATAAACGCAGTCCCATGCGGGAGGATGCTGCGATCGGTTCCGTTACTACCGCTTCTTTGTTTGAACTGATATGGAACACAAATAAAACCATCGAAGATATAAATCCTGCGATTCCTGAGGCGAGCTTTACAACAAACGTCTGCATGGAAAAAATGACGGATTCGTCTCTCCGGCTTTATTTTTAAACTCACCATAATCTACCGTATTTGCCAGAAAGACAGTGATAATTACATTCAGCACACCGACTGCTGACATGATAAGTGCCGCCGGGATAAACAGCCATACGAACAGAACTTGTTCCGGTTGCGGAAATAATAATGATCAAAATATATCCGGTCACTGCCATTCCAAAACAGGTATAGAAAATTTTAATCGTGTCCATGAATCTGCGGAGCACCGGAAACAGGATCATCATCGCCAAAATCTGGCATCCGCCGCCGACCATATTAAACAGCGTAAAATCTCCCTGATAAGTACTTGGGCTGAAATCATATTTCAGGAAAAAGTAAACAAGCTGCTGGGTGATATATAAGGCCGTATTGATCATTACGATTGCAACTACAACTGTCATTGCCTGATCATTCTGGATCAGCGCCCGAAACATCTCACCGATGGAAGCGTTCTTCATATCGACCGTTGATTTCTCTTTGATGCACAGACAGGTGATCAGAATGAAGATCACAAATAACACCGCAATGATCAGTGCAAATTTACTGTATCCGATACGGTTGATCTCATTGTCTGTCGTTCCACCGAATGCTTTTCCAAGTGCGGCAACACTCATGACCGTGACAATCGATACCAGTGCTGAACCGACACCTGCGCAGGAACGTGCAAATGCAGACAATCCCTCTCTCTCTTTTCCAGCCTCGGTAAATGCCGGAATCATACTCCAGAATGGAATATCCATCATCGTGTAAGTCATGCCCCACAAAATGTAGGTAACAGACGCATATGCCACTAACCCTGCACCGTTTAATTCCGGCGGGATCGTGAACATCAGGTAAAGTACAACTGCGTTTGTGACCGTACCGACAAGCAGCCACGGACGGAATTTTCCCCATCTCGTTTTTGTCTTTGCGACCAGCACACCCATGATCGGGTCGTTAAATGCATCAAACACGCGGGCTGCCATCAAAAGAACTGCGATCGCTGCTGCGCTGATTCCCATAACATCCAGAAAATAAATGGAAATGTAGCTGGCGGAAAGCATGTAGACCATATCCTTTCCGACTGCCCCGATTCCATAGGCAAATTTCTCTTCTGCCGCTCAAACTTCTCTTTGCTTCCATCGTAAAAATCTCCTTTTTCTCCATTGAAAATTCTATCATTAATTTTTTAAGCCCATTGCAAGTTCCACAACCTTGTAAGCACCGTCATAAAGACCTGCCTTTTTATTCGTTACAATGTTCTGGCACATATCTGAAAGGAAAAGTATCGTCCTGTAAAAATAATTCCAGCATCTGGATCGTGTGCGGAATATCCCGGCACTCTAAAGTTCCGTCTCCCACCTCGGCAGAATGGATTGCGCCCCACATCTCATGTTTTCCCTACGCGGCGGATGAACAGTTTCGGCACCGGATAAAATGCGAGTTCGCTCGGTTTTGTTACCAGGACATCACAGCTTCTCATGAGAAGATTCGTGCAGTATACCGCCTCGAAAATATTTTTGTGCCAGAATCCGTGAATCCCTTCGATTTTCTCCTTCCCATCCAATGCTTTTTTTGTGCAAATGCTTCTGTATCTGCCCAACAATCAAAATGTTCTGCTGCATAGTTTTTCATCTCAGGAATTTCTGCAAGCAGCGCTTCCCAGACATTTTCTGTAATCGCCCACATTGACGTATAACGCCGCCTGCTTCTTCTCAATATATGGAAGCAGGAATTTGATGATCGCTGCAAAAATCTCCTTCTGCGCACCAGCCCCGCCGATCGTTAAAAGGAAACGCATCGGCTCGCCATTCTCTTTTCTTTTGATACGCGCCGCACAGTCCGCTTCGATGCCCTGCACAAGTTCATGGTCAATGTAATGTCCTGTGTATACAAGGCTGTCGGATGGCATTGGTTTATTTACTTTATCTTTATTCATGCCATTTAAAATGCGGTATCCCATATAGGAATTATGACACTGGATCGTATGCACGCTTCCCTCTGACAAGTGTAGTGCCATCGGCCAGTTATCCGGGATCGCGTTCACCACGTATTTCATTCCGGCATGTACGGCTGCCTGCGCCGGCCAGACATGTGTTCCGATCACTGGAATATCCTTCGGCACATTGCGGTACACCGGAGCCATCAGCTCCGCATTTTTCTGGTCTGCCGCATTGTAGGACAATGCCCGGAATCCCTCATAATTCATTGGCTCCCAGACAAGTTTGTTAAAAATCGGATTTTTCGAAAGCCTTGAGCCGAGTGAATACAGATCATTCTGTGCGCTGATTACTTTCGTGCAGGTCGTCTCTCCATAGGAATTTAAGTCCATCCAGTAAGGCGTATAACCCATCGCCTTCGCCGCAGACGCCATCGCCATCGAAATGCGGTAGTGTCCGAATCCCATACGGATATTTCCGACAATGATCCCTTTTTCTGTGTCAAATGTACCTTTTCCCGCATGCGCATTGACATCATAATGTGCATTCTCTGCCGGATTTCCCACCAGAATATTATAAACCCCCAGGGAATCTCCGATATAACGGTTCTTCTCGACCGCCACCTCATAATTTTTTTTGGAATCATCTCCAAATTTTTTCATATATTTCTTTTTGGACTTCACTGCCTTTTTGTAAACCTTGTCCGGCATTTTATTTCCAAAAATCACGCTTGATCTGTCTGTCATGTTTTTCATTCTCTCCAAACTTTAAAAATTTCTCTCACTTCGAACCGTAAAACCGATTTTTATATCCGTGTCACAATCCCGTATGATAAGTGCCGCATTCTGCTTTTCTCCTGGCAGAAGTCTTTTGCTCTTCACATAAATGCCGCCCATTCCTCCCTGCAAAGTCACCGTCTTTGCTCCGATGATTTCAATCGGTCCCTCTGTCTCAAAGGTAAGTGGTTCATTGTAAAATGGAAGGATATTGCCGTGTTCGTCCTGTGCCTGAATCCGAACCTCAGCCACATCATAACTCTCTGCGTCGATCAGATTCTCATGATCCGCCACTGCTGAAATCTTCCGCTCTGTCATCGGTTCTTTGATGATTGTTTTCACCACCCGCTCCTGCCTTGTAGATACATCCACCATCACCGCCTCAAAACGATACGTTGTGGAGGTGCCACCCCAGTCGCCAATGTATTTGTTATACAACCGGACTGCCTCTTCCATATTCATATGATAGCGAAGAATCAGCCATATTCCCGTCGCATAAATGGACTTTGGAAGCTTTGCGAACCCAAATCTGGTAAACGCATTCAAAGCTTTTTTCACACCGGCTTCCTGTCCCGGTTTCATATGTTCTTCCTGCAGGGCATCTCCGATAAAATCATCGATAAGAATCGGACCGTGTTTCAGATGTGTGTACGGAGAATCTGCGGCACTGTACTCCTTAATGAACCGGTCATTTTTATACATCCGCACCTTATCCGCATTCGTAAAAATATAGGTTTCCCCGCGGTTACATCCCGGATGTTCCCCAATATCCATGGAAGAACTTAATTCCAGCACCGGCTCTTTCTCCTGCTGGCACGCATAGATTACTGCCGCCAGTTTCGGATTGCGGAACATATCCATGACTCCGTGATAACAGATGCGGTCACCACTTCCGAAATCCTTGTGGGTGTTGTAATCAAACATGCACCAGCCAAAGCATCCTGCAATGTCCTCCTCGGCTGCCACCGCATCCAAAACATTTGCATGGCGGAGCGCATGCTCTGCCCGGTGTTCTTCCCAGTCAAAATGCCTTCGTCGGATACATATGCCCATTGTATTCACTGATGAGGTATGGTTTTTCCATATCCGATGTCACATTCTTTTTCGGCTCACATCCCTGTGCTTTTCCATCATGCACAAAATCATTGTAGGTATACACATCTTCCAACAGACTGCTTTTTCTATTTGCACGCACACCACCTGTCGGTCTCGAATCATCGAATTCATGCGCCGCCTCATTTGTTCTTCTGTAAAATGCATCATCATCCTGCGATTCATTAATACGCACGCCCCAGAGAATGATCGAAGTGTGATTCCGGTACTGTTTTACCATATCCCTGACATTTTCCACTGCCTGATCTTTCCATGCAGCATCACCGATATGCTGCCATCCCGGAATTTCGGTAAAAACAAGCAGCCCTATTTCATCACACCGCTCTATAAAATAATGGGACTGTGGATAATGGGAAGTCCGCACCGCATTCACCCCAAGCTCCCTCTTTAAAATATCCGCATCCAGCCGCTGCATAGATTTTGGCATCGCATATCCCACATACGGATAACTCTGGTGACGGTTTAAACCTCTCAGTTTTATTTTTTTGCCATTCAGATAGAATCCGTCTTTTTTGAATTCTGCCCTTCGGAATCCGATTCGGTCTATCCTCTCATCCATTAACTTTCCATCACAGATTAATTCTGTCTTAACTTCATAAAGTTCCGGATGTTCCAGATCCCACAGGATCACATTTTCTACCGGATAGGAAAGCTGCATGGAAGTGCCGGAGATTTCACTCTCCCCTAATGGCCGATACTCTCCTGTCTTTTTATTTTTAAGACTCTGTTTTAAAAACAATCCCTCCTGCGTTCTTTGCACCGTCACCTCAGAGATGAGTTCTGCATTCTGGCCGTCCATTTGTCCAATGTCTGTCCTGATAAAAATATCTTCGATGTAGTCTTTATTTTTAATATCCAGATAGACATCCCGGTAAATGCCGCCGTATGTCATATAGTCGATCACATAACCAAACGGTGGAATATTCAAGTCCTCCCTGCTGTCTACTTTCACGACAAGGATATTTTTTTCTCCATAGCGGAGTGCTCCGCTGATATCCATCGTAAAAGCTGTGTATCCACAGTGATGTTCTCCCACTTTCTCCCCATTTAAAAATACTTCGCTGTCATGGGCGGCACCATCGATTGTCAGTAATATCTTTTTTCCTTCCCACGCTTTCTCTGCCTCGATGACTCTTCGATAACCACTGATCATCTGATAACAGTGTTCATCAAAATAGTGAAGCGGCGTTTCCTTACAGGTATGTGGAAGCCTGACATTCTGCATTGCACTGTCATCATAAGCTGCCTCTGTCATAGAAGCTTCAAACTGTTCTGCAAACTTCCAGTCATTATTCAAATAAATACGTTCTGACATCATCCTCACCCTCTCTGTTCTCCTGTGTAACGAACTCCATGCTATCTTTTACCTTGTAATTCCATCCACCAGTATATTGACTACTTCCTCTAACGCCTCGTTGTAGGAAATCTGATTTGTGATCAGAATATCTCTCTGGAAAAACTGCTCAAGAGTTGCCTCCAGCATGGTTTTCAAAATCGGAATCTGAATCGGCCGGACCGTGCCCTCATGAATTCCCCTGCTGGATCAACGCGATCGTTGTCTCCCAGCCTGTCTCTAACCGCTGCTCCACTTTTTTATAAATTTTTGGATATTTATCTTTCAATAAATATAGCTGCCGAAAATCAATGTCTTTATAACCCTCCGGGAGCACTCCTAAAATTGCCCGAATCTTCCCAACCGTATCAAGCGAAGTATCCGAGAGTACTTTCTGCTCGCTCTCTTTGATGGAATCAAAACAGTAATCCACCATCTCTGACACCAGTGTATTCTTATCCTGAAATACGGTATAAATCGTTTTCTTACTGATTCCAAGCAGGGCGGCGATATCATCCATCGTAAACTTCAATCCCTTTTTATTAAATGCCTGAATCGTTCCCTCTAAAATGGTCTCCCGTAACTCCATATCCGCTCCCCTTCTCTGCTTTTTATTTGGAAACTATTTTTTACATTTCCGTTTCCATTATTGTAACATGTTCCAGTTTTTCCTCACAAGAAACTACTTTCACAAAAATAGTTTCCATTTTTTGTAGAAATGTACCAACAGGAATCCCTGCTTGCATACTATGAAAATGTCGATTAAAATAAAATAAGTCAGGCATATTCCGTTACCTCTTTTTACATAACATGTAACAGAATTCTGACCTTTGTTTTTACTATCAGAAAGGAATTTTATCTATGAAAACATTATATTTTGAATGTAAGATGGGTGCTGCCGGAGACATGCTCATGGCTGCCCTTTATGAAATATGTGACCAGAAAGAATTATTTTTACAGACAATGAATCAGGCTTTCTCGGAATATGGGATTCAGATTTCTGCGGAGGAATCAAAAAAGTGCGGCATTTCCGGCACACATATGCATGTTATGATAAACGGAGAAGAGGAAGGCGTGCATGTACATGAACATGTACATACACATACCCATGATCACACAGAAGCAGAACATGTACACACGAACAAGCATGAGGCAGCTGAACATCATCATGATGAATCTTCCCATGCGCACACGCATCACAGTTATCAGTCTGTCCTCGCACAGATCGAACACTTACAGCTTCCTGCCCAGGTAAAAGCAGATGCCGCTGCTATCTATCGCCTGATCGGAGAAGCAGAAGCTGCCGTACACAACACCACATTAGAACAGATTCATTTTCATGAGGTTGGAACTTTGGATGCGCTGGCTGATGTCTGTGGCTGTGCTCTTCTCATGTATCTGATTACACCGGAAAAAGTATTCGCTTCCCCGCTTCATGTCGGAAGTGGTTTTGTAAAATGCGCCCACGGTATCCTCCCTGTTCCAGCTCCTGCGACCGCGGAGCTTTTAAAAGGAATCCCTTTTTATACCGGTTCCATCAAGGGCGAACTTCTGACGCCAACCGGTGCCGCTATCCTTCGCCATTATGTGGAAGGTTTTGAAGAAATGCCTGTTATGACTTTAGAACATATCGGCTACGGCATGGGACAAAAAGACTTTGAAACCGCCAACTGTGTCCGGACATATCTCGGTGATGTTCAGGCGAACGGTTATGATGATAAAATTTTAAGTATCTCCTGCAATCTGGATGATATGACAGGCGAAGATATAAGCTTTGCTGCGGAAACCCTTTTAAACGCCGGCGCACTCGATGTATATACGATCCCGATCCAGATGAAAAAAGGCAGACCAGGGATTATCCTGACCTGCCTCTGTCCGCTGTCTGAAAAAGAAAATTTCACAAACCTTTTCTTTCAGCACACAACCACCCGCGGCATCCGTTATGCTGTTTACGAACGTGTGAAACTTGTCTCCACGTTTGAGACAAAAGAAACTCCTTACGGAAAAATCCGCATAAAAAAAAATTCCGGTTATCATGTAAACCATGAAAAACCGGAATTTGAAGATTTAAAAGCAATTGCTTTCAAACAGGGCTGTTCCCTGGAAAGATGTACGAAATCTGCTCGACTGATATGCAAATAAATCCCAATAGGATTTTATCCTGAACACTCTGTCTATTATTATGTTATGTGTATATCTGCAGACTACACGGTACCTATTTATACATTTGCAGTCTGATTCATATGTGCATACATCTGTGTTGTTGAAATATCGGAATGTCCTAATATCTCCTGCACGCTCTTTAAGTCTGCCCCGCTGCACACAAGATGTGCAGCAAAGAATGTCGCAGCATATGCGGAGTGATCTCGGACTCTATTCCTGCCCGCTTTCCATAGGCCTTGATCAGCTTCCAGAATCCCTGACGGCTCATCGCATCCCCGGAACAATTGGTAAACAACCAGATGGAATTCTCATCCTTCACCAACTGTGGACGTCCATCCTTGATATACCTGACAAGTGCGTCCTTTGCCACCGGAGTCATTGGAATCATACGCTCCTTGTGTGAATCTACACATGTAATATACCCGGTATCAAAATTCACATCTGTTAATTTCAAAGAGATCAATTCAGAAACACGGATTCCTGTTGCATACAACAATTCAAGCATTGCTTTATCACGCAGACCTTTCGCCGAATTATCCTTCGGCTGGGCTAACAGGCGGTTTGTTTGCTCTGTTGTCAGAATAGTTGGGGCTTTCTTCTCCACCTTTGGAGCTTTCAGTTCAAAAGCTGGATCTGCGCTTGTCCTTTGTTCTAACTCTTCATAGTGAAAGAATGCTTTCATGGACGCAACACTTCTGGATACTGTTGCAGGCTTTAATCCTGACTGTTCTAACTCGATCACATAAGAATTCAGAACTTCTGGGGTAACAGCGTCAATTCTATCCACTCCATGTGCTGTTAAATACAGAGTCATCTTCTTTAAGTCTCGCTCATAAGATACTTCTGTATTCTCTGAAGTTTGTTTTTCCTGATGAAGATATTGGATAAAATTATGTATATCCTGATTCATGCTCATTACCTGCCCCGATTCTTTTCTCTCAATGTAAACTCTTTCAAGCCGAAAAAATACCTCATTTTCGAGGTATATTCCCTATTATAATGATTCAGAAATCAAAATGCAATCAGTATTTTTGCCTGTTTTTTTGTTTCTTTTTGTCCATATACAACATGTCGTTTTTTGTAATTTCTGTCTTACCATATGTTGTAATTATTCATTACAATTTTTTTACATACATATTACATAATCTGCCCCATTTTCGCTGTCATAGTACTTTTTTCAGGAAAAACGGTGAAATATACCCCTCTGCAAGACACCCCAGCACAACGAGCAAAGCACAGACAAATATTACTTTTCTTTCTCTTCCTCTCTCATACACGGTGAACGCCAGTAAATAGAAAATCCACTGCGGAAGCATTGCCAGTAAAACTGCTGCGATTCCAGACAGTCCCCGTTCTATCACTGACATTGTGATAAATATTCCTGTCAGGAACAGAAACAGTGCCAGAAAAACCCTTGTCACGATCCTCCTGCCAAATACTGTGCCAAGCAGCAGAATCACAATCAGTCCTTTCATCCGCATGAAAAAAATATACCAGAAATACTGATCATAGGACATGCTCCAGAAAGTGACAGCTGACTGATCCCAGAAGGAAGTCACACCATAGGTGTTCAACAAACCGCTTCCCATAAGATTGACAAGCAATATTCCGGCAAGGAAACATAATGCATAGATGATCTTATTTTTTTGAATCACAATTTTCTACCAAAAATCAATCTTACTAATAATCTATGCTTTTCCGGAATCCTTATTCAACAAATTCTTATAGGCGAGGATTGCAGAAACCGTCTTGGAATCCTGTATTTTACCTGCATAGATCATTTCACACAATTCGTCTACATCATGTGCTTCCACGTCTATCGCTTCTCCCTCGTCCAGATGCTGTGTACTCTTCACTAAATCTCTTGCAAGGTACACATCGATAAATTCATCACAAAATGCAACCGTCGTTCGAAGTGAAAGCAAAAATGACAGATTCTCACTCCGGTATCCGGTCTCCTCTTCGAGTTCCCTTGCAGCACACACTTTGGTATCTTCTGTCACACTGTCTCTCGCTCCGGCAGGAATCTCTAACGTCATACACTCTAAAGCATTCCGGTACTGTCTCACCATTAGCAGTTTTCCATCCTCACGCACTGCAACAACTGCCGCAGCTCCCTTTCTATGTGAGACAAAATCCCATTCTTCTGTTTTGCCATTTGGAAGTTCCATTGTATCTTTGTACACATCAAGAATAGTGCCTTTCATCACCAATTCCCGTTTAATTCTTTATTGCATGTTCACTCATCTTTCTTTCCTCCTGCCTCTTCTGGTTCTAGGATTATTCTATAACAATCGAACGCTTTTTCATATAAAAAAGAAGATTCGAAACAGGATCCATCCTCTTCAAATCTTCTTTTATGCTCTCTTTGTCAAGCTATTTCGCAAAATCCGTTACACGTGACTCGCGAATCACATTTACTTTAATCTGTCCAGGGTATTCCAATTCAGACTCAATCTGTTTTGCAATATTGCGTGCCAATAATACCATGTCAGCATCGCTGATCTGTTCTGGAACTACCATAATTCGAATCTCTCTACCTGCCTGAATAGCAAATGATTTTTCTACTCCCTTAAATCCGTTTGAAATATCTTCTAATTGTTTTAATCTGTTGGTATAAGTATCAAGTGTCTCTCTTCTTGCACCAGGTCTTGCCGCACTGATCGTATCAGCAGCCTGTACGATACAAGCAATCAGGGACTCAGGTTCTACATCACCATGATGAGCCTCAACTGCATTGATGATAATTGGTGATTCTTTGTATTTTCTACATAAATCAACACCAATCTGAATATGAGATCCTTCCATATCATGATCCACAGATTTACCAATATCATGTAAAAGACCTGCACGTTTCGCAGTTCTTACGTCTACACCAATTTCCGCTGCCAATAATCCGGAAAGCTGTGCTACTTCAATAGAATGCTTTAATGCATTCTGTCCGTAACTTGTCCTGAACTTCATTCTGCCGAGTAAGCGAACGAGTTCCGGATGAATTCCGTGAACACCAACTTCTAATGTTGCTGCTTCACCTTCCTCACGGATCATTGTTTCAACTTCTTTTTGTGCCTTTTCTACCATTTCTTCGATTCTAGCCGGATGAATACGTCCATCTACAATCAATTTTTCCAAAGCAATGCGGGCAACTTCTCTTCTGATTGGATCAAATCCAGACAAAATAACTGCTTCCGGTGTATCATCAATAATTAAATCCACACCTGTCATCGTCTCTAACGTACGAATATTACGTCCCTCTCGTCCGATGATTCTACCTTTCATCTCGTCATTCGGAAGCTGTACAACAGAAATTGTTGTCTCTGCCACATGGTCTGCTGCACATTTCTGAATGGCAGTTACCACATAATCTTTGGCCTTCTTATCAGCTTCTTCCTTTGCCTTGTTTTCCATTTCTTTGATTAATTTTGCGGTATCAAGTTTAACATCTTCTTCAACGGTTTTTAAGAGATATTCCTTTGCTTGTTCGGAGGTTAATCCAGAGATTCTTTCCAGTTCCTGTAAACGCTCTTCATTGAGCTTTGCAATCTGAGCTTTCTGCTTGTTGATTTCTTCTTCTTTTGCAGCAAAACCGGCTTCGCGTCTCTCGATGGATTCCAACTTCTTGTCTAAGTTTTCTTCCTTCTGTACGACTCTGCGTTCACTACGCTGAATCTCTGCTCTGCGCTCTTTTACTTCTTTGTCCAATCATTTTTGACTCTGATGGACTCTTCCTTTGCTTCGAGCATTGCTTCACGTTGATGATGCTTTCGTTCATCGATAATCTCACGTGCTCTATCTTCCGCATTACCAATCTTAGCATTTGCTACGTCGAAGCAGTTGTGAACAAGTACCGGCGCGTACCGGTTGCTACCGTTGGCTTCTTTGGTGATGTGGGTTTGCCGTTCTTGTCGGCAGACAACCAAACCCATCCAGACCGACAAACCGACAGCTGCCGCGTTGAATTCCTTCTTGAAATTCTCAAAGCTGCCGAAGTCGCGTTTGATGGCTTCTGCCAGCTTGCCGGTAGGCTCGCTGTCAGCTTCAGAGCAAACTGTAAGAAGTATAATGTGTGGTTCAACACTTGTCCTGCATTGTTGAAGATGGCACCGTCCGTGCTGTGGCAACAATGGTTACCAGGTCTTTGCCTTCAAATTCCGTTCCCGGAACGAGGTTGTTGAGGTTGTTCACATAGGTTTGCAGATGTTTACCGTAGTGGTAATCTATGGTTTGCTGACTGATTACAGGTTCCAGTGCATTGTTGGTGTAGGGAAGTTTTGGCATTTCGTAAGTCATAACTGTTATCATTAAAATCGTTAATATTGTATTCATAAGTTTCAATTATTTAATTTTGGAACTTTACTATATAAACACTATAACCTATAGAAATGTTCGTACGTCTCCGAAGCTTTTTTTATCTTTGCCTCCGTAAAAACAAAGGAAGAAAAAATATCATCATTTTAAGATTATACGGATATGCCCGATTATATAGAGGAACTGAACGAAGGACAACGGAACGCGGTGTTATACAATGACGGTCCGTCACTGGTGATAGCCGGTGCCGGTTCGGGAAAGACGCGTGCTGACTTACAAGATTGCTTATCTGCTGGAGAATGGCTACCAGCCTTGGAACATTCTGGCATTGACCTTTACCAACAAGGCGGCGCGCGAAATGAAGGAGCGTATAGCCCGTCAGGTGGGGCCGGAGAGGGCGCGCCATCTGTGGATGGGAACCTTTCACTCCATGTTCCTGCGCATTCTGCATGTCGAGGCCGGGCATATCGGCTTCACTTCGCAGTTTACCATTTACGATACGGCAGACGGTAAAAGCGATACGTTCCATTATCAAGGAAATGGGGCTGGATGAGAAAGTGTACAAGCCGGGGATGGTGCAGGCGCGTATCTCGAATGCCAAGAATCATCTGGTTTCTCCGGCAGGCTATGCCAACAACAAGGAGGCTTACGAAGGAGACCGTGCAGCCAAGGTTCCGGCGCTTCGCGACATCTACCAGAGATATTGGGAGCGTTGCCGGCAGGCGGATGCGATGGACTTCGACGATTTGCTGTTCTACACATTCCTGCTGTTCCGGGACCACCCCGAGGTGTTGGCGCGTTATCAGGACCAGTTCCGTTACATTCTGGTAGATGAGTATCAGGATACCAATTTTGCACAGCACAGCATTGTGCTGCAACTTGCCAAGAACCATCAGCATGTCTGTGTGGTGGGGGATGATGCACAGAGTATCTACTCCTTCCGTGGTGCTGATATTGACAATATTCTCTACTTTACGAAAGTATATCCCGATACGAAGGTCTTCAAGCTGGAGCAGAATTACCGTTCCACCCAGACCATTGTCCGCGCGGCCAACAGCCTGATAGAAAAGAACCAGTGGCAGATACGCAAGGAAGTGTTCTCGGAAAAGGAGAAGGGAGAGGCCATTGGTGTGTACCAGGCATACAGTGATGTGGAAGAAGGGGATATTGTGGTGAATAAGATAGCTGAACTGCGGCGTGAAAAGCGCTATGCCTACTCTGATTTTGCGATACTCTACCGTACCAATGCGCAGAGCCGTATCTTTGAGGAAGCCATGCGCAAACGCAGTATGCCTTACCGTATTTACGGAGGCTTGTCGTTCTATCAACGCAAGGAAATCAAAGATGTTATTGCTTACTTCCGTCTGATAGTGAATCCCAATGATGAAGAGGCTTTCAAACGTATTATCAATTATCCTGCACGGGGTATCGGAGATACGACAGTGGGAAAAATCATTGCTGCCGCCACCGGGCACAATGTAAGTTTGTGGACCGTGCTGTGAGCCGTTGGCGTATGGCGAACTTCAATAAAGGTACGGTGGGAAAGTTGCAGGCATTCCGCGAACTTATATCTGCCTTTATCACAGATGCTGCGGAAAGAATGCCTACGAGATTGGTGCTGACATTATTCGCCAATCGGGCATCATCAATGATGTGTGTCAAGACAGCTCTCCCGAGAATCTGAGCCGTAAGGAGAATATAGAGAGCTGGTGAACGGTATGAGTGATTTTGCGCCCAACGGCAGGAGGAACCCTAACGTGTTGTTGGGTGACTTCCTTTCGGAAGTTTCCCTTCTTACCGACCAGGATTCGGATAAGGATGGGGACGATGAGAAGATAACCCTGATGACTGTACATTCGGCCAAGGGATTGGAGTTCAAGAATGTGTTTGTAGTGGGATGGAGGAGAATCTTTTTCCCAGCAGCATGGTGGGTGACTCTCCCCGGGCATTGGAGGAAGAACGGCGGCTGTTCTATGTAGCCATCACACGTGCCGAAGAACACTGTTTCCTATCGTATGCAAAGACGTTTCCGGTACGGCAAGATGGATTTTGGCAGTCCCAGCCGTTTTCTGAAGGATATAGACGTACGGTTCCTGCCCTCAGGATGCAGGAATGTTGCAGGGTAGAGGTGCCGTTTTCCAAGAACGCCAGAGGCTTTCGCCTGATAAGGAAGATCTCCCGTATGGAAAAGATTGTCTGTACCCGAAGCAGAGAATGCACAACCAATGTCGGGTGGCGCATTCTGAAATTACGGCAAAGACATCGCCTTCGCCACTCTGCCTTACAGCTCAACTGATAAGCCAACTTTGCAAGTTTTGATAATGGAGACTGCATTAATGCACACCATCCGCCAAGAAGCTTACAACAACTCTGCTCTTACATCAATATTCTGCCTGAAAATTATCCTTTGAATCTTTGCAAACCCATCTTTTTCTCCTAGTTATTTGTAATCAGACAATTCGAAACTCATAAAAACCTAAATTGAATTGTGAAAAATTGACAAAAGACATGAAAGCCACTGGGTGAGCCAAAATCGAACAAGTTCGATTGGTACTTAGAAGGCTGGTACAACGGTAAGTTGTACCTGGCTTCTTAGTACCGCTGCGAGCGACACGTAGCGAGAGCGTGTCTTGAATGTTTTTGTTAATTTTGAACAATTTAAAGAAGATTATGAAGAGTTTCGTAGCTATCTGATAACAGTGAATCTACTCGCGTCCGAACTCTGACAATACAAGTCCTTCATTTCGGTCAAGTACCATGCCGACACTCCATGAATTGACAAACAGTAATAATGGACGTCCTTTGAGATCCTGGATCTTCTTCATATCGGAAGTTCCGACGATCTTATCCATATTGATATCCTCATTTTCAATCCAACGGATATGCTCATACGGAAGGTTGTCCATACGGATCTCAACGTTATATTCATTCTCCAGACGATATTTTAAAACGTCAAACTGAAGCACACCGACAACGCCGACGATGACTTCCTCCATACCCATGTTATATTCCTGGAAAATCTGGATTGCACCTTCCTGTGCGATCTGCTGCATTCCCTTCATGAACTGCTTACGCTTCATGGTATCCACCTGACGCACACGCGCAAAATGCTCCGGCGCAAAAGTCGGGATTCCCTCAAACTTAAAAGGTTTTGCTGTTGTCAGGGTATCACCGATGGAGAAAATACCCGGATCGAACACACCGATAATATCTCCGGCATAAGCCTCATCCACGATGTGGCGCTCCTGCGCCATCATCTGCTGTGGCTGGGAAAGCTTGATCTTTTTATTGCCACCCTGTACGTGGGTAACTTCCATGCCCGCCTCAAATTTTCCGGAACAGATACGCATAAACGCGATACGGTCACGGTGCGCTTTGTTCATATTCGCCTGAATCTTGAACACAAACGCAGAGAAATCTTCCTGAAACGGATCGATCTCCCCGATATCTGCTTTTCTCGGAAGCGGAGAGTACGTCATTTTCAAAAAGTGCTGTAAAAATGTCTCCACACCAAAGTTTGTTAACGCGGAACCAAAAAATACAGGGGACAACTCACCTTTTGACACCAGATCCATATCAAACTCTGCACTTGCTCCGTCAAGCAGCTCGATTTCCTCTAACAGCTTTTCTTTTGCTGCCTCACCGATTTCATCTACAAGCGCCGGATCATCAATGTGAATGTGTCTCTCCGTTCCCTCTTTTGTTCCTTTTAACGTATCAGAGAACGTCATAACCTCTTTTGTATTGCGGTCATAAACACCTTTAAATCCTTTTCCGGAACCGATCGGCCAGTTGATCGGGCAGGTTGCGATTCCAAGTTCTTTCTCGATCTCATCCAACAGATCAAACGTGTCGTTCGCATCACGATCCATCTTATTGATAAACGTAAAAATAGGGATATGGCGCATCACACAGACCTTAAACAGTTTTCTTGTCTGCGCCTCAACACCCTTTGATCCGTCAATGACCATGACGGCGGAATCTGCTGCCATCAAAGTACGGTAGGTATCCTCCGAGAAATCCTGATGTCCCGGCGTATCCAGAATATTGATACAGTAACCGCCATAATTAAACTGCAATACAGAGGAAGTGACGGAAATACCTCTCTCCTTCTCAATCTCCATCCAGTCGGAAACCGCATGACGGGCAGTTGCCTTTCCCTTTACAGATCCGGCAAGATTGATCGCACCTCCGTAAAGCAGGAACTTCTCTGTCAATGTCGTCTTACCTGCATCCGGGTGGGAAATGATCGCAAAGGTACGTCTTTTTTCTATTTCTTTTCTTAAATCAGCCAAAATATATCCTCCAAATATAAAAAGCACAGCGGTTCTCAAAAAGAACCTGTAATGTGTAAATAAAGTCCCAAGAGACCGCTGTCATGTCTCATTGTAACACCGCACAGCCTGCTTTGCAGACTGCCGCCTTATAAGGATATAACGATAGCCAAAGAAAATCAAGGAAAATCTGATATTATTCCGTGTCCACCTCGCCTACTACAATTGGCGTAATGATCACATTTTCCGCGGAAACATTTGTTTTGCGTTTCACAATATCCTCCACCTGTGCGCGCTTTGCATCCGTCACTTCTCCCATATTTAAGACAACATCACAGCTGTCCTCGGTGATACTTACCACCACATCTGTGAATCCTTTTGCCTCCAAAAGCATTTCTGCCGCATTCTCGCGCTCCGCGATATCCGTCATCGCGATCATTTTATTGATTGCATCCTGTTTTAATTCATCGGAAATCGCATTATTGTTTACAATCTCCAGCAGAGTCTCCTTATTTTTTGAGCGGATCTGTTCACGGTTTAATTTCATTTCCGAAGCATAGTCGATATTGGCAACGGTCGTACTGGTGAGTACCGCCTCTCCCGGATTGACGACTTCCTCTGCCCCTGCTGTTCCATCTGCCACTGTCTGCCCTGTTCCTTCCGCTGCAGGTTCTCCCTCCGTGCCCGCCGCTGTCTCTGCGCTTCCATCCGTTACTGCCGCTGTCTCCGTCCCGTCCGGTTCCTCCGCCGTAAAAATCTCATTCTGCAAAACATCTTCATCCGAAATGTCGTAATCCTCTTCCAGTTCCCCTGCACTCACCTCTGCGTTTGCCGCCTCCGCCGCTGTCTGAAGTTTTCCGTCATCCATATTGTTATTCATGTAACTGAAATACCCTGCAACAGCGATCATAAGTGCCAGTGCCGTGATCACCAGCTGATTTTTTCGAAATATTTTCTTCATGTGATTCCTCCTTGTTTACTCCCTGGAACTACTCATCTTCACTACTTTTATTTTATGTGCCTCCACCCGGAATAATGCCATTACTGTATCGGAAATATCAGAAATTACCCTGGGATCATCCCCGCCCTCTGCCACCACCAGAACGCCCTCCACTTTGGGAAGCACTTCTTTTGTCACATAAGGCTGTTTTTCACTTCCGTTTTCCACATACACCGTTGTCTCCTCCGTCTCCTGCTCCGTCGTTGTACGGGTTCCTCCACCGGCATCACTTTCCTCGATACGGTTTCTCTGTTCTTTCTGATCTTTCTCCACGATCGTTTCACCGGAATCTGACAGTGTGATCATCACCTCTGTCTCTCCTACCCCCTCCATCTGCCCAAGCACATGCTTCAGCCTCTTTTCCATTGCAGCCGCATATACATTCTGGCTGTCCTGCGTGCTCCCGGAATCCAGAACCGCTGCAGCTGTCTCCTGCTCCGCCGTACTCTCACTATCTGACTGCTTTGGTGATAACGGCATTGCAATGATCAGGATCAGCACACCTGTAAGTGCAATTGCGATCCAGTCACTTTTTTTGAGCTGCCGCAGTCTATTCATACAGGATATCCAACTGTTCTTCCGATAATTGATAATAACTCACCAGCTTTTCTTTTAATTTTTTATATGCGCTATCCTCAGAAGCCTGTTTTTTCTGTCCATCCTCCAGCACAACTTTTCCGATTACAATCCCTTCCTTTACCGGATTAGTCAGCGTCATGCGGATACATTTGATCTCATAATTTTCTGTCATCTCCACTGCGATCTCCTTCACTGCAAAATTTTCATCCTGTGCCATCTGTGTAACATCAAGCGCAATGGCATCCTCATACTTTTTCACATAGTGATCATTGTCCAGATAAGTGATTTTTTCTGCATCTGACTGTACCTCCTCCATCTTCTGTAAAAAAGACTGATATTCAATTTTTTCCAGAAAAGCGTCACTCTCTCCCATCCAGCCCAAAACCGGATAGAGCAGTCCAAAGGCCAGGATCATCTGCGAAAAAAAACGGATATACTTCTGCATGCCCGCCTTCGGAACCATCTCAAGCAGTATCGTGAGCACAAGAAAAAGAATGACATAGCTTTTCAGATAACTAAAAATCCCGTTCATCGGCTCCTTCCCATTATCCTCAATAAATAAATCCCGACGCTGCCGCCGTCAGTGCGATCGTCACAAAAAACAACAGCACACTGTATCCCAGCAGTTTTACATAGAGCATACCTCCGTTTGCCAGACCTTTTAAGCAGCCGGAGATCCGCTTATCCGACACGGGCTCAGTCACTGCCGCTGCCAGTTTGTAAAAAAATGCAAGGCACAGCGCCTTGAGCAGGGGAACAAGACTGATCAGGACAAGCACCACAAGTCCCGCTGTCCCCACACAGCTTTTCATGACGATCCCTGCGCCAAGGAGCAGCTCGGTCACGCTGCCCACCGCATTTCCAAGCCCCGGGATCACAGAAGCCGTTTTTGCAAAAATCCCATGCCCCATCCGGTCTTTTGCCGGGCCAATCAGGTTCTGTACTACATTCAGCCCCAATACGAGCACTCCTGCGATTTTTATCCCCCAGTTGATCACCTCAGAAAACAGTTCCGTCAGATTTGAAAAGCGCTCCTCCGGCACAAAATGACCGAACATTTCCAACAGCACATAAATATGGATCAGAGGCATCAGCAGATTTAAAAACAGCCACTCCACCAGATAGATCACCAGAAATGCGGTCTGGTAAAATCCCGCAGCACTGCTCACATTTGAGGCAAACATCATGCTGAGACAAAACGTCGGCACCATGACTTTCATAAATTCCACACAGCTTTCCAATGACTTTGACACGACCTCCTGAAAGAGAAGAAATGTCTGCAAAAGCATGACTGCCATGACACAATACACCAGCAGAAAACATAGCTCCGAGATATACGACGCATGAAATGCACCCGCAAAGTTTTTCAGAACTGAAAAACAGAACGCCAGCAGTACAATTTCCAAAAGCATCTTCCGGTTAGCTGCTATCTCCCCAACGAGCGATGTTTTTATCGCAGAAAACACATGTTCTCCCACGCTGTGCTCACCCCATCCTGCATCAGTTCTTCCACCAGACCGGAAAAGAAACCTGCTCCACGCCATAGTTTTCTAAAAATGTATCCAATTTTCCATAGTCCATCTCATCCGAAAGTTCACTCAGATAACTACCTGTCTCTTCCGCATGAACCTTCACCGGACAAAAGAGCCCTGCGAACATCAGAAACAGTATGATCTTCCACTGCCATCTCACTTTTCTCATAAAAGGCTCCCTATCGTATCAATAAATGCCATCAGTACCGGGAGACTCACCACAAGGATCGACATTTTTGCAAAATTTTCAATCTGTCCTGCGATCGCACCATAGCCGGCATCTTTGCACACATTTACTGCAAATTCTGCCGCGTAGGTAATGCCCACCATTTTGATCACCAGACCAATATAAGTACTGTCAATGTCGATCATCCCCTCTAACTTCTCCACAAATTCCAACACGATCTGAACCTTTGTGATAATATAAATAAAAATGCAGATACAGACTGCCATGCTTAAAAACATACTGTATTCCTGCTTCTCTTTGCGCAGCGGAATTGCCAGAAAAACCGCTGCGACACCTAAAATCCCCACTTTTATGATATCCATGTCTTTTTCACTCCCCTGCCAGATTGTAACTGCTATATGATCTATAACGTAAAAAGCGACTGCATCGTCTCAAACAGTTCATAAATATAAGGCACGATCCAGAACAGCACGATGATAAGTCCTGCCAGACTGGTCAAAAAAGCATGTTCTTCCCGTCCACTGTGTTTTAACACCTGACTCAGCACGGTCACTAAAATCCCAACCGCAGCAATTTTAAAAATCAAATTTACACTCATAAAGTTCCTGCCTTTCCACAGCTTTCGGAGCTTTTACAAAAACAGAAGAATGATGATCAGCCCACACATCACACTGACGGTCTGATACACTTTCTGTTTTTCCTTTTGTTCTCCCCTCACCTGATCGATCACATAATCCAGACGTTTCAGATAATGTTCCAGGCTTTTTTCATTTTCTCCCATGCTTTTTCCGAAAAAGGCGCATCCTGCCCCTGCAAAAATTTCTTTTTCCTCCAAAGAGAGCCCCAGCCTTTTCTGCCACGCTTCGATCCGCTCCTGCCAGAGTTCCTGTCCACATCCTCTTTCCTTCTTCTGTAATCCCTCACCCATCTCCTTGCAGATCTCATTCAGATACGGGTTTCTGCTGTGTATCGCATGTTCCAGCACAACCTCCATGGAATCCATCGTATACGCTGTTTCATTTGCAATGTCTAAGAGCAGTTTCCGTATGTCATAAAGCAACCGCAAATGATTTTTCAGATCCATTTGGATCTGAAATCCAAAACCAACGCTTGCCAGAAGAATCAACATACTTCCCAGCACTTTTAACATGTGATCCGCTCCATATGCTCGTCATAAACCTGCATTTTTCTCCTCCCGTCGGCTTCTTTTTCCAGAAATATAAACCGCTGAAAAAGTCTTCGCTCCATCCACCGTTTCAGATACGGTTTTTCCGACAGTTCTTTCATATTCCCTGCATGGATCGTGCCAAGCACTCTGCTCCCACAGTTTAATGCCTGCTCTACCGCATAAAAATCTGACTCGGCTCCAAGTTCATCCACCGCAATGATCTGCGGTGACATGGAACGGATCAGAAGCTGCATTCCCTCTGCCTTTCCACAGCCGTCCATCACATCGGTTCTCGGTCCCATGTCATTCTGTGGCACACCGTGAAAACTTGCCGCAATCTCCGAGCGTTCATCCACCACACACACCTTCAGCCTGATCCCATATGCCTCCCCATTCGACAACGCACGGATGGAATCCCGCAAAAGTGTTGTTTTTCCGGCTCCCGGCATCGACAGGATCAACGTGTTATAAATGCTGTTCTTCTGCCGGATCAGCGGCAATATTTTCTTTGCGCATCCACACTTTTCGTGGGCAATCCGGATATTTAAGAACGTGATCGGACTGATCCCTGCAATTTTTCCATCCACCAGAACGGTCTGCCCTGCCACACCAACCCGGTGTCCTCCCTCGATCGTGATATACCCCTGCTTAATCTCCTCTTTGTAGGCATACAGCGAATAATTGCTGATATAATTTAACATTTCCCGCAGATCAGCCTCGCTCGCATGGTACAGATTTTTTTCCCATCTTCTGTAGTCCTTTTCGCTACAGAACATTTGTTCTTTTTCTTTGCCGGTCAGATAACAGTTGTCGCTTCCATAGCAAAACTCGATTGGTTGCCCGACTCTCACCCGGATCTCCTCCAACCCGCTCTGCCATGTATCGTCCTGAAAAAATGTTCTCATATGTACCGGAAACAACAATCTTATTTCACACAAGGCGGCACCTCACTTTCTGTTCCATCCTCACGGAATTCTTTTTTTAAAAAAAAGCCATGGGAGTTTGTTTTCTCCCATGACTAATTCTATGACTTGTCTTTCTTTTTATGACTGTTATTCTATTCTTTTCTTACATTCTCTCCGGTGCAGAAAATCCTAATACATCGATACAGGTCTCAAGAACGGACTTTGTAAGCTCTAACAGACGGATGTACGATTTCTGGACTGTCTCATTCTCCTCGGACATGATCTTGGTTCCATGATAGAAACTGTTGAATGCATTGGCGAGGTCATAAATATAGGAACAGATCTTATGAGGTGCTGTCTCCTCAAAAGCGCTCTCCATCACTGCATTGAACTTGGAGAGTTCTAACATTAAATCTTTCTCGCTCTTAGAGTGCGCCGCCCCGATGACTGCACCGCTGTCATCTTTTCCAAGACCGTGATATTTGTTTAAGATCGATTTGATACGGACGATCGTATACAGGATGTATGGGCCTGTATTTCCCTCAAAAGAAGTAAAGCGGTCAATATCAAAGATGTAATCTTTGCTTGCCTGATTGCTCAGATCACCGTATTTGATCGCTGCAAGTGCGACCATTTTTGCAGTGTTCTCCGCTTCCTCTGTGCTGATCCCAAGGTTCTCCTTTGTCTTCTGGTTCTCCTGGATCTTTGCAAGCATCTCCTCATTAATACCAGAGATCAGATGCTCTAAACGCATCACACCGCCATCGCGGGTCTTAAATGGTCTTCCGTCCTTGCCATTCATCGTACCAAAACCTAAAAACTTCAGTTCTGTTTCCGGTTTTACAATACCTGTTTTTCGCGCAGCGGAATACCTGTGTGAAATATAACTCCTGACGCTTGTCTACCACGTAAATAATTCGTCCGGGTTATAGTCTTTCATTCTCCATACCATAGTTGCAAGGTCTGTTGTATTATAAAGGGAAGCTCCGTCTGATTTTAAGATCATGCATGGCGGGATCTCTTTCGTGTCGGTCTCCTCTTTGACATCCACGACAAGAGCACCGTCGCTGATATGGCAAAGCCATCGTCCTTCATCTTCTGAACCATATCCGGAATATATGGCTGTGCGTCAGACTCGCCCTTCCACAACTCAAAGGAAACATTCAAGTTTGCATAGTTTCTCTTTAAGTCTGTCACGGACACATTTAAAATATGTTTTAAAAGTGCCTGATAACCGCGTTTTCCGTGCTGCAGTTCAAAAGTTGCCTGCATGGCTGCTTCCTTATACGCCTCATCCTCTTTGGATTTCTTGCTGGCAGTCGGATAAATCTCCTCTAACTCAGAGATTGTAAATGGCGCTTCTTCTGGATACTCTCCGGTGTAAGCATCATCAAAATAAACGAGTTCCGGTCTTCTTAACTTTAACTCTGTGATGATCAGTCCCATCTGAAGTCCCCAGTCACCCAGATGCACATCACCGATCACATTGTGTCCCATAAATTTGCCGATACGCTTCACACTCTCACCGATGATCGCAGAACGCAGATGTCCTACATGGAGAGGTTTTGCAACGTTTGGTCCGCCATAGTCGATCATGATGGTCTTTGGTGCTTCTGTCTTTTCACATCCAAAACGTCCCTCATCTTCCTGCATTTTGCAACATAATCTGCAAGGTATGCCTCATCAATTTTCAGATTGAGGAAGCCCGGTTTTACAGATTCTGCCATCGCAAAAATCGAGTTTGCAGCAAGTTTTTCCACCACTTCGTCTGCGATCATAAATGGGGCTTTTTTGTATTCCTTGGCGGCTGCCATGGCGCCGTTACACTGGTATTCACAAAGATCAGGTCTGTTTGATAAAGTAACCTTTGCATATTTTGCATCATATCCGCATTCTGTAAATGCTTTTGTCACTTCATCTGTGATCAAATCCAAGATTTTCTTCATAACTTTTTCCTTTCGTTCTCTCTTATAGATACTGCTAACTATATAGTTTACTTGCGTTTTCAGAAATCGTCAATATTTTCTTAAAAATTATTAAAATGCCATGAGAAAGAGAGTTTTATCTCTTTGACATGGCATTTTTATAACCTTCACATTTATTCATTCTTAAAAATAACATTTCTCACTTTCGCCAATGCATTCAATAAGACAGAACCAAGAATACAGCAGCAGATCACTTCTCCTCCCGCGCCGACGGTCAGCATGTAAAAAGGAATTGCGACATCATGTCCACCAACTTCCATCGCAAGTCCGTATCCATAACGCAATACAAATGGAATGATCACCATATTTGCGATCACCGGAGGAAGCGTGCACAAAAACTTATGTTTCCGCAGTAAATATGTTCCGACTGCACCGAGTAATGTTGCAAGGCTTCCGAACACGACATCATAAACCGCTGCCCCTGTCAGCAGATTGCTCAACAGACACCCGATCGCCAGTCCCGGAATCGCTGCCGGTGTAAAAAATGGTAAAATGGTAAGTGCTTCGGAAATTCGTACCTGAATGGCACCGGAAGCTAAGTTAAATGCACTGATAAAAATAGTCAGCACAACGTAGATCGCTGCGATCACTGCAGCCTGGGTAAGAAATAATACCTTTTTGTTTCTCATATGTTTTTCTCCTTTAGTTTTGTTTTTCGTCAGGAAGGTTCCGAACTGACGTTTGTTTTTGCAGAATTGTACCTCTGCATGAAAAAATCGTTGTGTTCCTCACACAACGATTTATAAACTATCATATTCTGCCTGCAATTGCAAGACTTTTTTATAATGGTTTCCATATGTTCCCATATTCCCTGCTGCTGTGCGGTATTCATAACACCAAGAAATTTTCCAATTTAAGCAAAAAAATTTTCCGCCAGCGTAATACTTCCGATATAAACCACAGGTCCTGTCATAAACACGCGGTCGTCCTCTGCAAATTCCACAAGCAGATCTCCGCCCTGCATATGAACCTGCACACGGTTTCCCACCAGTCCGAGTTTATGTGCTGCAGATGCCGCCGCACAGGCTCCCGTGCCTGACGCATATGTGTACCCGGCTCCCCGCTCATAGATTTCAATCTGAATATTTTCCCGGTCAACTACGTGACAGAGCTGCATATTGATCCGGTTTGGAAAATATTTTGAATTTTCCACATATGGTCCCAAATGCAACGCTTTATTCTTGCTGATTTCTTCCATCATCACGACACAGTTTGGGTTTCCCATGGACACGCAGGTGATATTGTAAAAATTATCACAGAAGAAAACGGATTCATTGATCATATCTCCCTCAAATCCTACTGCATGGATACTGTCTGCTCCAAATGCGGCATATCCCATATCGACTTTCATGCGCGATGCATCCTCATCTAAAAACTCCACCTGTACCGGTCCTGCCTTTGTCCAGAGTTCATAGCACTTCTCTTTCACATATCCGGCATCTTTCAGATACTTTGAAAAAATCCGGATGCCGTTGCCGCTTCTCTCAGCTTCACTTCCATCCGGATTAAAAATACGTACTTTTATTTTTTCATTCTCAAACACAGGCCCAGATAAAATACCGTCTGCTCCCACTCCGGTATTGCGCCTGCACAACAGCTGTATCTGCCGTTCCTGTAATAATTCACGGTTCTGATTCGGATCATAGATCAGATAATCATTCCCAAGACCGTGATACTTTTTTAATGTAACCAAAACGATCCCACCATCGCCTGTTCTTACTATTACATTATGTGACAGACTGCAAAATGTGCATCTGCCACGCAACCCTGCCAAAACAGCTTCAGGATTCCTGTCCCTCATGCTGCTCATGTTCGATCAGGTTCTGTAATCTGTCATCTTTCTCATGCAGAATCTGTTGTATTTTTGTCTGTGACACTTCATCGATTGCCTCGATCTCCGCCTGTTTTAACTCTGACTCTTCATCATAGACATGATTTTGCTGTGGATATATGCCGGCGGCATGTTCCCGCTCTTTTTCTTCCTCTTCGCCACCAATTGCTTCCGGGGAACCATAGGAAACATTCCAGTATTTTATGATACTTCTTTTCATTTTTTCCTGTCTGTTCTTCTCATCGATCAAATCTTTCATATATGCACCAGCCTCTTGTTGTATTCTTCGTATCCCATTTGATTCTGCTTTTTTTAAACAATCCGTCTCTACTGAAACGATTTTCTTACCGTGTATAGTATAGCATTTTTTTCCAATAAAAAAAAGTTTCTTTCTGTATAATTTTTTCTTAAATGCCACATCCTCATTAATAGCATCCGACATCGACAGACCTCGGAGCTGATCCTGATTTTAGAAAAGACCGGAGGATAGCAACATGCCTGCATATAAAGTAGAAATCTGTGGCGTCAATACCGCCAAACTCCCAATTTTAAAAGAAACCGAAAAAGAAGCCCTGTTTGCACGGATCCGGCAGGGCGATCAGGAAGCAAGAGAGATGTATATCAAAGGCAACCTGCGCCTTGTGTTAAGTGTGATCAAGCGTTTCTCCGGCAGCCATGAAAATCTTGATGACCTGTTCCAGATCGGCTGTATCGGACTGATCAAATCCATTGACAACTTTAATCCAGATCTGCAGGTAAAATTTTCCACTTATGCGGTACCTATGATCATCGGGGAGATCCGCAGATATCTGCGTGACAACAACAGTATCCGTGTGAGCCGCTCCCTCCGCGACACTGCCTACAAAGCGATCCATGCCAAGGAAGTTCTGTCCAAAAATTCATTTAAGGAACCTACACTGCAGGAAATCGCAGAGGAATCCGGGGTTGCCGCAGAAGACATTTTATACGCACTGGATGCGATCCAGAGTCCGGTAAGCCTCTATGATCCGGTCTACACCGATGGGGCGATACCCTCTATGTCATGGATCAGATCAGTGATAAGAAAAATAAAGAAGAAAACTGGGTGGAAAAGCTCTCTCTAAGTGATGCCATGAACCACCTGTCAGAACGCGAAAACTTCATTATCAACCTCCGCTTTTTGAAGGAAAACACAGATGGAAGTGGCGGATGAGATCCATATTTCCCAGGCACAGGTCAGCCGTCTGGAAAAGTCTGCATTGAAAACCATCCGCCAATATCTTACCCTATAATATTATCTCGACCATTTATCACATAATGCATTAATCTGATCTGCAAATTTTGCAAGTTCCTTGTTCGGCAGACCCTCGCACTTATTAATAACCTCAAGCAGCCTCTGTCCTGCCGCAAGAAGTCTTGCAAATACGTTGCTGGAAGCTTTTGATGATCCATTTTTCTTCTTCTCAATCATCTCTCTGCTTCCGTCCGCAATCTGCTCTCCCGTCACAAGATCAAACGTATCGCCGCTATATGGTGCATACGTGTCATACCCATATACTTCATGCACATGCGCCGCAAAATTCTCCGTCACTTTGTCGTCCCCATGTACAATAAACACTTTTTTCGGTGGTGTCTCAAATGCCCCAATCCACTTTGTCAGATTATTCCGGTCTGCGTGACCGCTGATTCCCGGAAGATTCTCAATCTTCGCATGTACCTCGATGGTCTCACCAAAAAGCTTTACCTGCTTTGCCCCATTTAAAAGAGAATTTCCAAGTGTTCCGGGAACCTGATAACCAACAAATAAAATCGTGGAATCCTTTCGCCAGAGGTTGTGTTTTAAATGGTGGCGGATACGTCCTGCCTCACACATACCGGATGCGGAAATAATAACTTTCGGCTGCTCGTCGAAATTGATCATCTTGGATTCATCACTCGTGATCGCCATGCGCAGTCCTGGAAAACCGATTGGGTTAATTCCCTGATGCACAAGATCCAACGCTTCCTCGCTAAAACAGTCCTCCACGTTCTTATTAAAGATCGTAGTTGCCTCCACTGCCAGCGGACTATCGACAAACACCGGGAAATTTTCAAACTCCGGCAACAGATGTTCCGTCTTGATCCTTCGGATAAAGTAAAGCATCTCCTGCGTTCTTCCTACGGAAAATGCAGGGATCACAAGATTTCCACCTCTTGTAAAGGTATCCTTCAATACCCCTGCAAGTGCGACTGCATAGTCCGGCGGTGTCTCATGCTCTTTGTCACCGTACGTGGACTCCATTACAACATAATCCGCGTCTTTGATATACTGTGGATCTTTGATCAGTGGACGATTACCATTTCCGATATCCCCCGAAAATACAACTTTGACTTCTTCATCATCCTCTCTGATCCACATCTCAATGCTTGATGAGCCGAGCAGATGTCCTGCATCCACAAACCGTACCTTTAATCCGTCACAGATCTCCACAATGCTGTTATATTCACACGGCACAAAGTGTGTCAGCACCCCCATTGCGTCATTCATATCGTACATTGGTACCACTTCCGGTTTTCCGGCCCGTTTTGCTTTCCGGTTTCTCCATTCTGCCTCAAACATCTGGATATGTGCGCTGTCTTTTAACATGATATTACAGAGCTGCGTTGTTGCCTCTGTCGCAAAAATCTGTCCCCGGAATCCATGATTATACAAATAGCGGAAGCAGACCGGAATGATCAATGTGTGCGTGTGTCACGAACACATAATCCACCGCTGCTGCATTCACCGGAATCTCCTGATTCACATACAGATCCGGTCCCTGCTCCATACCACAATCCACCAGTACATGTTTATCCCCGAATGTTACATAATGACAGCTTCCTGTCACCTCATGCGCTGCACCCAAAAATTCTATCTGCATCTGTCCTTCCCCCTGTCTGTAAATTCCAGTCCGTTTTCATCTGATCCCCATGCAGTCATCTGCTGCATGTTGTCTCATCTGTCCACTGTCTGTTCCCATTGTCAAATAGTTCGACTTCTCCTTTAATTTATAACACAATTATACTCCTGTTATTCAAATCGTACAATTTCTTTTTTCAATCTTCCCATAATTTTTTTCTCAAGTCTTGAGATATAGGACTGGGAGATTCCAAGCATATCTGCCACCTCTTTCTGTGTCTTCTCCTCCCCATCAGAAGTATTCAGTCCGAACCTCAGTTCGATGATCATCCGTTCCCTTCCGGACAGCTTTTCGATCGCAGTCTTTAACAGTTTCCGCTCTACATCCGTTTCCATGTCTTTCCCCACGACATCCTCATCCGTCCCCAGAATATCCGATAAGAGCAGTTCATTTCCATCCCAGTCCACATTTAACGGTTCATCGATGGACACCTCCAGTTTTGTCTTGCTGTTTCTCCTCAGATACATTAAAATCTCATTTTCAATGCAGCGCGATGCGTAAGTGGCCAATTTAATATTTTTGTCCGGATTAAAGGTATTGATCCCTTTGATGAGACCGATCGTTCCTATGGAGATAAGATCCTCCACTCCGACCCCTGTGTTATCAAACTTTTTTGCTATGTATACAACCAGCCGCAGGTTGTGTTCGATCAGCTCCTTTCTCGCCCGCTCTGCATGCACACCATCGAGCATCCGGATACAGTATGCTTCCCGCTCTCCCTCCAACGGTGGCGGCAAAATCTCTGCACCTCCAATATAGTGCACCTCATCTTCCTTTCGCAAAAAAAGGCTGCAAATCCCGGACAGAAAATGAACCTTTTCATATCTTGGCAGTACAAGTCTCATGATCATGTTTTGTTCCTCTTTCCTGACACTCCAGCATAGATGCATGAAGAATCATATCATATTCTTTTCCTTCCAATAATCCTTCATTTGCAATTCCAACCGTTGCCGGTCTTATCTCGACTTCGTGCCTTCCATTCTGAATTTTTATGCATGTGATCTCTGTCACCGGCAAAAGCCCCTCCTTCTGCCCCAGGGAACAATAAGGGATAAAATGTACCCTGTCCTTTTTCGGATTTAAGATCTTTGCGGCCACTTTTTTACTTAAAATACATACTGGTCTATGATTATATGGATCTCTCAACTGATTTCCACTGTCCCAGTATCCCATAGTTTCCATCGCATGCCCCCGATGCACTAATGTCACCGGAAAAAGCTGGTTTCCAAACTGTTTTCTACGTCCCAGATACCATGTGACAACCGACAGAACCAGTGCCGCAATGACCGCCTGAATCCAGAAAAATGTCATTCCTGTTGCACTGCTTCTCAATAATTCCATAACCCCGCCAAGGAAAATGACCATCAGATAAATGACTGCCCAGTTTTCTAAAAACTCACGCCACGAACTTTTTCCAAAACACAGAACAACCATTCCTGTATTGAGCAGGAAGTGAATCAGGATCGCCCTGCAAGAAAGGCTCCGTAACGGTCAATGTAATGATCAGATTTCCTATGGATGACAGAAATGCAATAAACCACAGTCTTCTTCCCTTTACCCTGCGCCGCAAAAGACAATTTGCGCCCGCGAGCGCAATAAAATCCATCCACAGATTCTGTAACAGATAGACATCTGCATAAAAAATATATATTTGGAACCACTCCCTCCTTTTCCTTCTCCATAGTCACATTATATTTTTTTAGAACCATCTTTTTTGTCAAAACACTCCCTCTACTTTCAGAAGTTCATCCAGTTTTTCTGACAAAAAAAGACCGTTACACGAAAACCTTATGATCTTCATGTAACGATCCTGTCATATTCTTATGTAATTATCTTCTGGAATTCTTAAGAAAATCCGGAATCTTGATATCCATCTGCTGTACAGAGCTTTCTGGCTGGCGTGGTTTCTGAATACCAGAGAAAGTTGGTGCCGGGTTTGGCTGTACCGGAGTTGTATAACCAGCCTGTGCTGCTGGTCTTGGTGTTACAGGCGCTGTTGGTCTTGGAACAGTTCCCATGTTCTGATACTGCATCTTAGGAACGATCTTGCCTGCTGCGTTTGCACCTGCAGTCTCAAGTCCTGTTGCAATAACAGTAATGGTAGCCTCATCTGTCATAGACTCATCAAACTTCGCACCGAAGATAATATTGGCATCATCTCCTGCAAGATCCTGTACATAGCTTGCTGCATCATTTGCATCCATTAAGGAGATATCTCCGGAAATATTAATAATAACGTGTGTTGCACCGTTAATGGTTGTCTCAAGCAATGGGCTGGCAACTGCAAGTTTTACAGCTTCGATCGCCTTGTCGTCTCCCTTTGCAGAACCGATACCGATATGTGCAAGTCCCTTGTCCTTCATAACAGTGGAAACATCTGCAAAGTCAAGGTTAATGAGTGCAGGTAAATTGATAAGGTCTGTGATTCCCTGAACTGCCTGCTGTAACACTTCATCTGCTTTCTTCAATGCATCCGGCATTGTAGTACGTCTGTCTACGATCTCTAATAATTTATCATTTGGAATGACGATCAGTGTATCTACGCTCTCTTTTAAACGTTCAATACCACCGGTTGCATTCAACATACGCTGTTTAGCTTCGAATTTGAAAGGTTTTGTAACAACACCTACGGTTAAGATTCCCTGCTCTTTTGCGATCTTGGCAACGACAGGTGCTGCACCTGTACCGGTTCCGCCACCCATACCACAGGTAACGAAAACCATGTCTGCACCTTTCACTGCAGCCGATAATTCCTCTGCACTCTCTTCCGCTGCTTTCTGTCCAACCTCAGGCTGTGCTCCTGCACCAAGCCCTTTGGTAAGCTTCTCGCCGATCTGGATCAATGTCGGTGCCTTACATAACTGTAATGCCTGCTTATCTGTGTTGATACCAACAAACTCAACACCACCAATATTTTCATCGATCATTCTATTTACAGCATTATTGCCAGCTCCTCCAACTCCGATCACGATAATTTTTGCACTGGCATCTGCTTCTGTTGTTCTAATTTCCAGCAAGGTAGTTCCTCCTTCATATCTCCCTATATTTATGTCAAATTTGATAACCAGACAAACTTATTTCTACTTTGTTTAGTTATCTACTCTCAAAATCATACTATATTTTGCGTTTTTTAACTCTTATAATCTATAATATAATTTTTCACACAACAAATCAACCGCTTTTTCAAAAAAAATCAAGTTTTTTTACGGTTTTTATTGTTCCACTGGCGGCATATCCTCCGCCGGTGCATTTTCGGCTGGCTGCTGCTCTTCGGCCGGTGTATTCTCTGCCGGCACATCCTGTGCAGGTTGTTCTTCCGCTGGTGTATCTGCCGACGGCTCCTCAGAAGGCTCTTCTGTCGTCTCCTCTTCTGTTTCCGATTGTTCTTCTGCCCTGTCCCAGATAATGTCGGTCGTCTCCGGTGTCCATGTCTCTAAATGGAGTGTGCCGCTAAGTCCGTCAAGCTGTGGCAAAATAATGGATAACCTCACAACTTTCTGCGACAGGTTGTCCTCAGAACCAATTTTCACCTGAATTGTTCCATAGTAAAGCACCGGCTCCATGTTACTGTCATACTGGATCTCATCCGGGAGCAGATTATATTTTTTCAAAGTCTGTGTCAGGTTCAGTAAATCCCGCAAAATATCACTGTTCTCTAATTGCAGTTTCTCATAAAGTACCACTTCCTCACAGGAGATTCCTGTGATCTTTGGCACACCGTCAATCACTTCCGTAGATGTCTCGACTACAAATCCATCTTTGTCAAAATAAGCATTCTGACCAATGGAATTAATATAAAGATAGCCGAGCATTCCTTTTTCGTAAACTTTAATATGTACGGTATGGGGATTGTCCAGTGAAACCTCCATCGTATCTACAAACGGAACTTCCCCGATATCCACAAATCTGTATTTCAGATCTACATACAGGGAATTCCAGGAATATTCATCATTCAGCACCATGTTTTCAATCTGTGTGGAGCTGTACAGTTCATTTCCCTCCACGACAACGTTTTCCACGGTAAAAACATTCATGACAATGAAAACGCCCGCTGCGATAAGCAGAATCAATATCAACAGGATGTACAATCCTATCTTTCTGCGCTTTTTTCTTCTTCTCTCTTCTTTTATCATATTTAATTAACCTCAAATTTAATTCCCTTTGCCACGGAAAGCGCAAGCCCCATCTCTGCAAGCAGGAATAAAACCGAAGTACCTCCATAACTGATAAACGGCAGTGAAATACCGGTATTCGGGATCGTATTGGTCACAACCGCAATATTTAAAATAACCTGGATGGACAAATGCGCCATAATACCAACCACGACCAGCGCCCCATAAAGGTCTGACGCATTATTGGCAATGATCATAAATCTCCAGATCATCAGCAGAAACAATAAGATCACGCACACCGCGCCAAAAAGTCCAAGTTCCTCACAGATAACAGAGAAAATCATATCATTCTGCGCCTCAGGAATAAATCCCAGCTTCTGCATACTCTCGCCAAGCCCTTTTCCAAATAAACCGCCGGAACCGATCGCATACAGTCCCTGTAAGGTCTGATAACCCTTCTCGTAGGCTTCCGGATTCAGCCAGATCTTGATACGATCCATCCGGTATGCCTCAAAACTGATGAAAACAACACCTACCACACCGACTGCCGCTGCCATCAACACAAAGTGGGAATACTTCGGACTGGCAACAAACAACATACAGACTGCAATTCCAAGTATAATGATCGCTGTACTTAAGTTATTGTAGGCGACCACTGCAACGATTGGAAGCACAATTGCCATTATCTTGACAAGGCTCATGAATTCACCCATTTTCTGTGGTGTCTTATAAATAACCGTTGCCAGAAAAATAATAACCGCAAACTTGGCAAACTCTGACGGCTGGAAAGATAACGGCCCGATTTTTAACCATCTCGCCTGACCGTTTGCCTCTGTACCAATAAAAATAACGGCGGTACAGAGCACGATAGCTGCCAGATACGCCATGGAACTCACCTTCATCCAGAACCGATATGGGATCTTAGATACGATATACATACCCACGATCCCCAGTCCTGTTGCAAACAACTGTCTTTTTACAAAATAGGAAGCATCCCCAAACTTATTGGAACCTGCATAGGAACTGGTACTGTACAACATGACCAATCCAAAACACAAAAGAAAAATGATCAGAAACAAAAGACTGTAATCGAAATATTTAATTGGCTTTTTTTTCTTTTCCGTCTGCTGACCTCTTGCCATTCCAATTCCTCATTTCTTATTTACTGCACGTCATGCCATTATGCCTGACATTTTTTATTCTGCCAGATTGCGCACGTATTCCTTAAAAATGCGTCCGCGCTCCTCATAGTTTGCGAACATGCCCCAGCTTGCACATGCAGGGGAAAGCAATACCGCATCCCCGCTCACTGCGTTTGCATAGCAGGTGTCAATTGCCTCCTCAAATGTATCACAGAGTATGACATCCTCAAAGCCATGTTTCTTCGCACATTCCGCAATCTTTTCCTTCGTCTGACCGATCAGCACGAGTTTCTTCACCTTGCCGTCAAAACTCTCAATCCACTCATCATATTCAGACTGTTTGTCATAACCTCCACCGATCAACAGTGTCGGACGGTTCATCGCGCGGATCCCCTGGATTGCCGCATCCGGGTTTGTTCCCTTGGAATCATTGTAAAACTTCACGCCGCGTTTTTCTGTCACATACTCAATTCTATGCTCGACTGCCTGGAAACGTTTCAGCACTTCCACAATTTTATCCATCGGTACGCCAAAGCTTACCGACATTCCGACTGCCGCCATGACATTCTCATAATTGTGTTTTCCTAAAATATTCAGCTCATTTACATTGATCACTTTTGTGTCCGTTGTGCCGTCTGCATAAAAAATATCTTCTCCGTCCAGATAAAGTCCCTTTTCCAGTCTGCGCTTGCTGCTGAAAAATACAACTTTTGTCTGAAGTGTCTCGCCAAACCTGCGCAGCACTTCATCCTCATAATTCAACACACAGGTATCCCCGGCGGTCTGATTCTTTGTAATGCTCTCTTTTGTCTCGATATAACATTCCATCGTATGATGACGGTTCAGATGATCCGGTGTGATATTTAAAATAGCTGTCACTTCCGGCGCAAACTCATGTGTTGTCTCTAACTGAAAGCTGCTGATCTCTGCGACTGTCACAGTATCCTCTGTCGTGTCTGCCGCTACCGATGTGTATGGGATTCCAATATTGCCGACCACTTTCACATCATCGAAATAATTCGCCATGATCTCACCCACAAGCGAAGTTGTCGTAGTTTTTCCGTTTGTTCCGGTAATTGCAATAATTCTTCCCTTTTGCAAAATGATAGGCAAGTTCAATTTCGCCCCAGATTGGAATCTGTCTGTTTCGAAGTTCATTGACCATCGGAAGGTCTGTCGGCACGCCCGGACTTAACACAACAAGATCAATGCGCGCCATATCTTCCGGTGCAAGTTCTCCCAAAAGAATCTCTGCTCCGGCAAATACCGGATTTTTCTCGATCAATGCTGTCACATCTAAATCTTTATTTCCATCAAAAAGTACAAATGTGATTCCTTTTTTTCTGAGCAGTTCTGCGGCTGCAACTCCGCTTTTTCCAGAACCTACTACTAACACTCTTTTTCCTTCTAAATTCATCGTCTTATCCTTCCAATCTCCTGTCCGAATCCGGCAGGTCATTTTGCAATTTTCCAATGCGATTTATAAGCCTAATAATGCAAGCATGCAAAGCAGTGCTGTCACGATTGCAAACACTGCGACAACTCTCGTCTCTGACCATCCACCAAGCTCAAAATGATGATGGAGCGGAGCCATTCTGAAAATCCGCTTTCCAACACCTGTTTTTTTCTTAGTGTATTTAAAATAAGTAACCTGAACCATAACAGATATGACTTCTGCCAGATAAATCAGTCCAACGATCAGGATATATAATGGCATCTGGAGCATATAGGCAGTTGCCACAACAAAGCCGCCCAGTGCCAGGGAACCGGTATCGCCCATGAAAACACTTGCCGGATACACATTAAATAATAAAGAATCCAAGCAGGGCTCCTGCTACTGCACAGGTGATCGGTGCAATCCCTGCATTCGTTCCGATTGCCACAACGGAAAAAAAGGTTGCAACCATAATGGTAACACTTGACACAAGCCCATCCACACCATCCGTAAAATTCACACCATTTACAGTTCCGATCACTGCAAAATAAAGTAGCGGAATCGCAAGCCATCCGATATTCAAGTACTTTCCGCCGGAAAACGGAATCAGCATGGTAAGTTCAATTCCGGAATAACGCACCATATAAACTGCAAATACGGTTGTCACAACAAACTGTAAGATCATCTTCTGCCACGGAAGCAGTCCGTCCGATCTGCGGAGCACAACCTTCAGATAATCATCCAGAAAACCGATCACACCGAATCCCACGGTCATAAAAAGGATTGGGATAATTCTCGGATAATCTTTGACATAAAACAGAGAGGTAATGATAATACTTGCCAGTATCATAAGTCCACCCATAGTCGGGGTTCCATTTTTCTTCAAATGGGATTCCAACTCTTTACGCTCCGTCTGCCCCACCTTTAACCGTTTCAAAAAGGGGATCACGATCGGTCCTAAAATGGCACTGATAGCAAAAGAAATCAAAACTGGTATCACTATTTCATAATCCATGACTAAACACCTCTTGTATTTTTTCTAACGTTCAATTCGCCTAACTAGTATACGTTATTTCATCTCATTTATCAAGGTAAGGCAAAATGTTTTCGAATATTTCCTTCGCCACAGGAGCAGCGATCGTTCCGCCGTAGTAAATCCCCTGCGGATTGTTGATAACAACAAGCACAAGCACCTGCGGATTGTCAGCGGGCGCAAATCCGAGAAACGATGAAATGTATTTATGGTCGCTTCTTGGAAGTGTCTGTGAAGTTGCTGTCTTTCCGCCGATGGAAAAGCCCTCAATTTTGGCATTTTTACCAGTTCCCTCTGACACCACTTTCTCCAGCAGATAGCGCATCGTTTCCGAAGTTTCTGCTGTGCAGATATTCTCATGCGTTTCATAGGAGAACGTTTTTGCTGTATTTCCGTCCGCATCCTGCACGCTTACGCCAAAATGTGGTGTCACGCGCGTTCCCCCATTAATAATAGAAGATACCGTCGTGACAAGCTGGATGGGGGTAATCTGAAACGACTGCCCAAACGAGATTGTCGCAAGTTCCACCGGTCCAATATTTTCCGTCTTATGCATGATTGTTCCCGCTTCCCCCGGAAGATCAATATTTGTTTTGGATAACAGCCCGAACTGCTTGAAGTAACCGACAAAGTTCTCCGCGCCTAACCGCTCGCCGAGTTCCATAAAAACCGGGTTGCAAGAGTTCATGATCCCTGTCTCAAAGGTTTCCGCCCCGTGCCCTGTCGTTCTTGCACACCGGATACGTCTGTCCTCCACGATTTTATAACCCGGGCAGTAAAATGTATCGTCCAGTTTTACCACTCCCTCTTCTAACGCTGCCGCTGCCGTAATAATCTTAAATGTGGAACCCGGCTCATAGGTATCACTGATGCACTGGTTTCGCCACATTTTATTCAACAGATTCTGTTTTTCTTCCGCTGACACGGATTCTCCGGTGTCTCCAACCAGCGTAAACGGATCGTTCAGGTCAAACTCAGGATAATTCACCATCGCCATAAGTTCGCCGTTCTGCGGGTTCATCACGATCACGGAAACACTGTCCGCTGACTTTTTTGTGCAGACTTTTTTTGCCGCCTGCTCACAGTACATCTGAATATTGTAATCTAATGATAAGCAAAGGTCATAACCGTTCACGGGTTCTAATCTGCTCTCCCCGGCATTCTCGATCTCAATTCCCCTTCGCATCGGTTAACGTGAGGATTTTTCCCGTTGGTTCCCTGAAGGTATTCATCATACTTTACCTCAAGTCCCAAAATGCCCTGATTGTCGGCCTCCGGTAAATCCAAGTACTTTGGAAGCAAGCGTCCCATAAGGGTAATATCGTTTATAATCCTCATCCACTTTCACTCCGGAGAGTCCATAGGCTCTGATTGCATCCCCGGTCTCCTTTGCGACATTTGTTTTCACACTCGCTCGATGGAACTGACTTTCTCCACGCGCTTTCTCGCAGTCTCTTCCGAAATACCAAGTTCTTTCACAAGCATAGCAATGACTTTTTCAGGTTCTTCCATCTGGTTATGGATCACGGAGATCGTGCACACAGATTTGTTTGTGGCAAGCACTGTGCCGTTTGCATCTAAAAGTTTTCCCCGTGCCGCCTTAATATCTCGCTCCCTCTCATGAAGATTCTCCGCTTTATTTCCATAATATTCGGAGCAGAATATCATCAGATAGACCAGTCTTCCAATCAGAAACATCATAATAAAAAAAACTGCCACGAATACGATCATTACCTTTTTGCGGTTAAAGGTCTTATTCCGATACATAAAACAAAAACCTCATAAAAGTCTTCCTTGCATTTTATTCCAACTTTTATGAGGTTATGTTTTTATTCACTGTTATCGGACGTTGTTCCTGCTTCTTCGGCATTTACACCATCATTTTCGGCGTTTTCTTCGTTGTTTTCCCCGGCTCCCGGAATATCTTCCATGGTATCCGGCACATCATCTGTTCCTTCCGGTTCTTCCTCCGGAATATTTCCTGTCACACGGTCTGTCACAGCGGCTGCGCCTGTATCTGTTCCGGTAATATCCCACCCAGAATGTAAGCCTGTCGTCTCCTCATCCGGATAAATATTCATATAAGGAAGTACTTCTTCTAAAATCTCCCTCACAATATTCTGTGCAAAGTGCTGTGTGGCTGATCCTGCGAGTTCGGCTCATCCACAAAACAGTAGATCATTAACTGAGGATCGTCCACCGGTGCAAAACCGATAAAAGAAACCAGATAGTTCACACCATCACGCGGCACTTTCTGTGCCGTTCCGGTTTTACCTCCCATGGAGTAACCGTCTACTTTGCCGTATTTCCGGTACCGGATGTCACGGTTGAGTACATGTATTGTTTTAATGTATCACTTGTTGTCTTAGATACAGTTTCACGCAGCAACGTCGGAGAAATATCCTGAATCGTATTTCCATTCTGATCCGTGATCTTGCTTACCACTCTCGGCTGATATAACTTACCGCCATTGACCAGAGAACAGAAAGCAGTTCCAAGCTGGATCATCGTGGTATTAAAGTTCTGTCCGAAAGCATTGGTTGCAAGACTCAGCTGTGATGTTGTATCCAATGTGTAAATCAGGGAATCTGTTCTCGATTCTCCCGGAAGATCAATGTTCGTTTTCTGTCCAAATCCAAAATCTGCTGGTACTCCGTGAAATTCTCTGCCCCGATCCGGTAGGACATCTGCATCAGGGCATCATTACAGGAATTCATCAATGTCTGTTCCAAAGTCTGCATTCCGTGTCCACCTTTTCTATAGGCAACACATTTTACGGTAAATCCGCTGAGCTGTTCGGCTCCATCACAGAAAAGGTATCATTGGTCGACAGTGTTCCTGTCTCAAGCCCGGCTGCAACCGTAAATGGTTTTGCCGTTGATCCCGGCTCATAAGTATAGGTCAGACATATGTTCTGCCACAACTGATTTAACGCTTCGAGTCTCGCATCATCATCCATCGCATCGATCTCTTCCTGTGTATAATACTCAGATAAATCCCATGGATTGCTCAGATCGTAGTTTGGATACTGTGCCATTGCAAGGACATCGCCATTGTCCGGTTTCATGATGAGCACGCCGATTCTTGTTGCTCCGCCCTCACCCTCTCTGTAACCATCTGTATAGGCCTCATTAAACTCCTGTATTTTCTTCTCTACCACCGACTGGATCGTCGCATCGATCGTTGTCACTAACGTATTGCCGTTGACTGCCGGTTTGATCGTTTTTCAAAATTACTGTCTGAATTCAGATATCCATACTGTCTGCCGTTAATTCCATTTAACGTGTCATCATAATAATTTTCCAGTCCATTAATTCCGAGGTTACCGGATGTTGTGAACCCGATCACAGAACTTGCCAGTTTTCCATATGGATATTGTCTCTGGTACTCTTTTCAAACCAAACACCTTTGATATATGGATTAACCAGTTTTCCTTTTCATCCCGCTCCTCCTGCAGATTCACAAAGGCTGGATCGTATCATAGGACAAACGTTTGGCAAGCACAATATATCTGCTGTCCGGAGAGTCTTTCAGATAAGAATAAAGCTGTTCACTCGTCAGATCCGGGAAGCAGCTTACAAGCGCATTGATCGTCGGCTCCACATATTTTCATCATCATTTAAAACGGAACAGTCCAGAATCACATTATAAACTGCGATACTGGTTGCCAGCACAGTTCCTTTTGCGTCTACAATGTCACCTCTCTGATAAGGAATTGTCTGGCTGTCATAGCCCTGCTGTGCCAGAACGATTTTCTCATATTTTTCTCCACTGGTGTATTCAATATACATCAGTCTTCCGATGAGTCCGATCATAAGCGCTGCAACAACCGTAAACATGACGATCATTTTTTCTGCATACGCTTTGGAAACTTTAACATCGGCTTTTCGGTCTTCTTTTGCCATTCTACCACCTGAATTATTTTTTGTCTGAAAATCCCCTATTGCGGGATTTCATTATACTGATTCATGTAGTCTGTCTTATCTACAGAGTAGTAGACGATCTGATCCTGTGTTGCATAAAACATACCAAGTTCATTGATTGCCTTCTCCTTGATCGCATCGAGATCTACTGCGGTATTAATTCTCTTGTAAGCCTCGTCATTGTCAGCCTTAAGGTCTGTCACCTGGCTCTCTAAGCTTGCTATTTTTCATTCTTGCAGTCACATCAGACTGAAGCTTAATATAAGCTCCACAGAAAATGCCAAATACGGTCACTGCCATTGTCAGGAATACAACATAACTTTTGCTCATGCGAAGCGCTTTTGCCTGATTTCTGGCTGCGGCACGTCTGCGTTTTCTCAGCTCTTCCTCGCGTTCCCGCTCCTGTCTGTCTCTGCGCTCTTTGCGGTAATCCGGCATCGCCTCCATACGGCGTACGGTGTTGCCATCTACCTGATATGCTGCTCTATTTCGATTGTTGTGATTTACTGTTCTGCTCGGCATCTGCTACACCCTTTCAAAACTCTTAATTTTGCACTCTTGGAACGGGAGTTCACTTCTAATTCTTCCTCGGAAGGAAGAATCGGTTTTCTTGTGACTACCTTTCCCTTGGATTTTTACCACATACACACACCGGAAAATCGCTTGGACAGGTACATGGGTTCTCATTTCGTTTAAAATTCGTCTTTACAATTCGATCCTCTAAGGAATGGAACGTGATAATACAGATTCTTCCACCCGGATTCAAAAGGTCGATCATATCATCCAGATTATTCTGCAGTACTTCTAACTCTTTGTTCAGCTCAATACGGATTGCCTGAAACGTTCTTTTGCCGGATGTCCACCGGTCACCTGAACTTTCATTGGAATGGAAGCCCTGATGATCTCCGTCAGTTCTCCGGTTGTCTCGATCGGTTTCTTTGCCCTCTCCTGCACGATGTGTTTTGCAATATTTTTGCGAACTTGTCCTCACCATAATCACGGATGATACGGTAAAGATCCATCTCACTGTATCCGTTTACAATATCTTTTGCAGTCAGGCTCTGTCTGTCATCCATTCTCATATCAAGTGGAGCATTCTCATCACGGTAAGTAAAACCACGCTCCGGTGTATCTAACTGAAACGAAGATACGCCAAGATCCAACACGATTCCATCCACCTTTTCCACGCCAATGCGGTGAAGTTCCTCTTTCATGTTGGCGTAATTGCTTCGGATAATGGTGATCTTGTCACCAAATTCCTTTAATCTTTCTCCGGCGGCTGCGATTGCATCCGCGTCCTGATCGATTCCGATCAGCCTGCCTTTTCTGATAACCGTGAAGCCACCTGGTAAGCATGTCCGCCACCGCCAAGTGTTCCATCCACATAGATTCCGTCAGGCTTGATATTCAAATTTTCAATTGTCTCATTTAGCAATACTGAATAATGATTAAATTCCATTGTGATCCTCTCTGCCTGACTTTTGCTCTGGCTCTCTTTTTTATTCTCTGTGGATCAGATGCTGAACCCTAAATCTGCCATGTGTTCTGCAATCTCATCCATCTCATCTTCATCATATGTATTCTCCTGCCATCTGTCTTTGTCCCAGATTTCCACTCTGCTTAAGACTCCGACTAAAACGACATCTTTTGTCAGATTTGCATATTCTCTTAAAACTGGTGGAAGAAGGATTCTTCCCTGCTTGTCCAGTTCACAGGAAGCTGCTCCTGCAAAAAAGAAACGTGAAAACTTTCTTGCATCCTTGGAAGTCATGGAAATGTTTCTGAATTTCTCTTCGATGTTGTGCCATTCTTCTGACGTATACACAAATAAGCATCCATCAAGTCCCTTTGTCACTACAAATTCATCGCCAAGCTGCTCTCTGAATTTTGCCGGAACTATCAGTCTGCCTTTTGGATCAACTGTGTGGTTGTATTCTCCCATAAACATGACACAATCACCTGCCTTTGTGCGGCAGCTGGTTCCTCTTGATTTTCCATTTCTGTGGTCATTTGCCACCACTTCAAACCATTCTCTACCACTTTCCACCACTTTTAAACATATATTAGACTATTCTTAAGAAAAAATCAATATTTTAGCGCAAAAAAATAATGCCAGACCAGTTATTTCCTGATTTGGCATTATTTTCCATTCTTCTCTACTTACTTCTTTCTGTTTCCTCGATATACTCTTCAATCAGCTGATCGAGTTTTGTACTTTTTTGATAGTAATTATCAAACTTATCCTGTCGTAAAAGTGCCTGATCCAGTTCAAATCGAACGGATTCGATTTCCTGCTGTAACTCACTCAACTTTCTCATATGAATCCTCCTGATTTCCTCAATGGAAAATGCAATTTTACAAATTCAAATTTCTGCTAATTGCCGGAGCAGAGAATAGTCCCTTTTTCTTTTCCCCTTTTTCTTTTCCTCTCTTTTATATTCTCCATATTACTATCCGCAGATTCAAAAATCAAATGAATTAGGTGATGAGTTTTCTCCAAAATTCGACATTTCCAAACGGATTTTTTCACAATTGCACGTATTTCCTACAAAAACAGCGCATCCATTTTTCGACTTTGGATGCGCTGTTTATAAAAAATTAATATTTGATTCGTATGTTTTCCTATCGTTTTTGTATGTTTTTCATTTTTCAGGAATGTTTTAACCGGAATTCTGCCCTTTTCTCGGCGAGTAAATGTATCATTGTCTCCATTGCCTTGTAGTTCACCTCCACAATGTGATGGATATCATCCTCCACATCATGCTTTCTCACAAGATAATCATCATGGGATTTCTGGATAAAATCGCAAAGATTTCTGGCACTGTTAAATTCCAGATGATCTGCTTTATGCGGTTTTGCAGCGTCCGTCCTAATATATCTCCGCAGATCCCGCTTTAACTTTTCCTCGTAAGAACAGTGATCCTTCAGACTTCCCGGATAGATCTTATTGTGAGGATAGGTAAAATAGTCTGCCAGATAGTGGCTGATCTGTCCAAGATCCATGTAATACTTGCGCCCTTTTTTCTTCTCCACCAGTTTCCTGCCCTCGGAAAGGCGCTCAATATGGCGTCTGATATCCGGGTAAGTTCCGTCCATCTCATGGCGCTTATAGACGAAAGATGGCTTAATGTCCGGCAGGACACTTCCGATGTAAAAAGATAATTTATGTTTTTTCAGATCATTGTCTTCCATATTATTTACAATGTAACGTGCCAGTGAAATATGTGATTTTTTTCTCATAAGTACCGCCTCCAAACAGGAATCTTTTTGTTTTTCCAACTCCCATACTACATCTCCGCGGCAAAAGAAACAAGGGTATCTTTGTAAACTTTTTGTGTAGTTTTTGTGTTTTAAAGCACTGGAATCCTGCTTTACAGATGTAAATTTTCTTATCCTGCTTTTTTATGGTCTGCACAAATGGAGCATGTGCAGACCAGTTTCATACCTGTATTAATTATTCATATTTACAGTTGCACTCGAAGCTTGCGCACTCTGTCTCTCCACAGGTGCAGGCTCCGGCACCGGAAATACCGATATGATCTGCGTGACATTTCTCATTTTCATTGAAACGGCAGTGTGTTGCCTCACACGCAACGTCGATTTCCTTGGAAACATCTTTTAATGCGTTACAGGCTGCACCGTTTGTTCCGCGGTCTTTGAAACTTCCGCAACAGGTGCTCTGTGCTTCGGTTGCTTCGCGTCCCTCCACCTGAATGTCGCCTTTGCAGCAACAGCCGTCTTCATTATTGTAGGTGCAGCTTTTCACTGAACAATCCAAATATGCCATACTTTTTTCTCCTTTTCCTTCAAATCTGTCAGACAATTGTGAAACTCCTCATAATCTTCTTTAAATTGTTCAAAATTAACAAAAACATTCAAGACACGCTTTCGCTATGTGTCACTCGCAACGGTACTGCTCATTCTTCGCAGTACTTCGCAAATTCATTTAAAATCTGCTTCGCAGATAGGAATTTGCTCACACTTGAATCACTTTCGCACGGTCTGTGCAGTAAATGCACAGACCTGATTGAAAAAAGTTGTACCTGCCTTCTAAGAACCGGCGGTCCCCCAATGTCTTTCATGTCTTTTGTTAATTTTTCACAATTCAACTTAGGTTTTTCATGAGTTTCGCAATTGTCTTAGATTAGTATGGCAGTTTTCAAAAAAAATATGTGCAAAAGAGCATATGCCATAATTTTCTGGCATATGCCCTTCATTTCAATTTTTTATTACATTTTTATTTTAATGCGGCAGGATTGATCTTCTTTGTTGCGATCTCATCCTTTAACATTGCAAGGAACTCTTCTTTTGGAACGGTTGTGGTAGCCTGCTCACCGTGAAGTCTGTAGCTTACCGTTCCGTCTTTTACTTCGTTCTTTCCAAGAATGATGAGGTAAGGAACTTTCTCTACCTGTGCAGCTCTTACACGATAGCCGAGTTTCTCGGCACGCTCGTCGATTTCCACACGAATACCGTTCTCATCCAGATAGCTGAGAAGTTCATGTGAGTATGCATTCAACTCTTCATCCTCATTTTTAACCGGAATGATTCTTGCCTGAACCGGTGCTAACCAGAGTGGCAGATTTCCTTTTGTTTCCTCTAAGATATAAGCCATGAAACGGTCAAGGGAACCAAGGATTGCTCTGTGTAAAACAACTGGTGTTTTCTTTGTGCCATCTTTGTCAATGTATGTCAGATTGAATTTTTCTGGTAAGCAGAAGTCAAGCTGGCAGGTGGAAAGTGTGTATTCATTTCCGATTGCCGGTTTTACGTTTACGTCAAGTTTTGGTCCGTAGAATGCAGCCTCACCGATTTCCTCTGTGTAGTCGATTCCAAGGTCATCTAATACTTTTCGGAGTGCATTCTCTGCTGTGTTCCACATCTCATCGTCATCATGATATTTTACTTTATCAGCAGGATCTCTTAAGGAGAGCACGCAACGGTAATCTGTGATGTTGAAATCCTTGTAAGTATCAAAAATCAGATCTACAACCTGTGAGAACTCTGACTCAATCTGTTCCGGTGTCACGAAAAGATGTGCGTCGTTCTGGCAGAAATGACGTCCTCTCTCGATACCTTTTAAAGTACCGCTGGCTTCGAAACGGAAGTCATGTGCGATCTCACCGATACGGATTGGAAGATCTTTGTAGGAGTGCATTCTGTTTGCATAAATCATCATATGATGCGGGCAGTTCATTGGACGGAGAACAAAGGACTCTCCCTCCACTTCCATTGCAGGGAACATATTGTCTTTGTAATGATCCCAATGACCGGATGTTTTATACAGATTAACCGTACCAACACAAGGTGTCATAACATGAAGATATCCAAGCTTTCTCTCTTTTGCTTTGATATAATTTTCAAGTTCCTGCCATACTGTGTATCCTTTTGGAAGGAACATTGGAAGTCCACGTCCAACAAGGTCATCCGACATGAAAAGATTCATCTCTTTACCGATTTTTCTGTGGTCACGGTCTTTTGCTTCCTCAAGAAGTTTTAAGTGCTCCTCTAACTCTTCCTGTGTCGGGAAACATACACCGTAAATACGCTGCATTACGTGATTGTTTGCATCACCTTTCCAATATACACCAGAGTATTTTACAAGTTTGAAGTTCTTACATAACTTTGTATTGTCTACGTGAGGTCCACGGCAGAGATCCGTGAAATCTCCCTGATCGTAAACAGAAATGTTTCCATCTTCCAGACCTTCAATTAAGTCCAGTTTGTATGGATCATCTTTGAACATTTCCATTGCTTCTGCTTTGGAAATCTCACGTCTGTAAATCTTCTTGCCTTCTTTGCAGACTTTCTTCATCTCTTTCTCGATTGCTGCAATTGCTTCGTCGTTGATGATATCATCGCCAAGGTCAATATCATAATAGAAACCTTCTTTTACAACTGGTCCTACCCAGAACTTTGCCTGTGGGTATAAGTGTTTTACTGCCTGTGCCATCACATGTGCGCAGGAATGGTTTAAAGTATTCAGTCTCTCGTCTGCTTTAAAATCTACCATTTTCTTCATTTCGCTATATAAAATAAGTTTCTGTAGGAAGTATCTCCGATTCTCTGTGCCACATTCCTCTATACTTTTGTATATTAGATAACATAAAAATCCCTGATACTGCATTCCTACAATATCAGGGACGATATACTTATCGTGGTTCCACCCATCTTCATCTCTCCATCCTATCAGACATCAAACTTCTTACTGCCTGTCCATTCTGGAGAAATCTCATTCTTGATGATAACGGTATCACCGGACCGGATTGGGGTCACTCAGAGCTGGTCTTCACATAATTCTTAGCCGGAATGCTCACACCAAACGCCTTCCTCTCTGACTTTTGCTTATGCTACTCTTCTCTTCATCGTTTTGACTAGGGTCATTCTATACCCTTTCTTCTATCTGTAAAGTACTTTTACAGTTCAGATACGGCGGACTATCTTCCGCAGCAGTATTTGTACTTCTTACCGCTTCCGCATGGGCATGGATCGTTACGTCCGACTTTTTCTACATGAACAGTGCCGGATTTCTTCTGCTCTAAGAATAAAGCTCTTCTCTTCTCATCATCAAAATCTCTTTCCACTGTGGTAATTCATATAACCAATCTGCCTTTGCGTCAACCATGTTTTTGTATAATTTTCTTTGTCAAAACAAGGTTAACTTTTGTATCTTCTTCCATGGTGTCGATTGGATTAGCCTCTACCAAGCTGTCGTTGATTCCGTCTAAGAATCCTGTCATCTCCATAACACTGAGGTTGTACTTCTCTGCAAGCTCTTTTACAGTTCCTTCTACTTTCTCATCAGGATTTGTTAAAAGCTGTTCGTATACGCCCTTCCTAAAAGGAAGTATCTCTGCCAGAATCTCTGTAATTCACCTCTATCTGCTTTCTCATTATAGGCAACTTTCTGCCACTGTTCCAATAATGCCATGTTACATTCCTCGATTTCTAATTATAGTATATTTGCATCATGCATAGATGCATTTGTTATTATAGCAAATATTGATGGGATTTTCAAAGGATTTTTTAGTGGGAATAGCAAGTATTTTTAATACTAGAATACCAGACAACCGAAAGCTACCAAATCCATCATAATCTTAGACATTTATTTCTAACTATTTACCGTCTTAAGTAACTATTTATTTCCTTATACTTTGTCTCAATAAAAACATCTAATAAAGCTTTTGCTCTATAGACAATTCAGCATGATCTCTAATCCATAAATGAATTGCTTTTCCTATTGCATATGATAATTTTTTCTGTTGTAATACACTTACATTGTTTCTAGAAACATTCTGGGACAAATTCTTGATTTAAAACATTAATAACTGCCCCTTAATATTACCCCATCAACAAGATATGGTATCTTAATTTTAATCCTGATAGTAAAACACTCTTAACATAGCATGTATCAGTATTTTCCCAACTAAATCTTCCTTTAAATGTATTTTCCCATTATAGGGCAAATATAGTTTTGGTTTTAGTTGTTTTGGTCTTGAGCTATCTGATTCGGACTGGAGTTCGGCGATGGCGGTGTTGTATTCGATTCGGTGTATTTTTTAAGATACCTCTTTGGGATTTTAAATTCGAGCATATTTTTATTGCAGTGATGTTGGCTTAGTTGCTTTTTTTACAGCTTTTTGAATATTGTTCCATTACTTCGCACATTTTGAACACCTCCCTCTTCATGTTTCAGATAGTGCACACGGTTGGTTAATTTCGGAAATTTGGCATTATCTATCTCTTTTGCAGAAAACAGTCCATGTATTCTGAAATAGTTGTTCCGTCTTTACAGTGGTATTGACGAATACACGCCCAATCCGTCATCTACTTTTTCCTGCGTTTCCCGGATCACGCTGTCCACGTGATAGATCACCCTGCCACGTTTAAAGATATCGAACTCGGAAATATACACAACGATCAGATCGATCGTCTCCTCAAATTTATCATCCGTCTGCGAGTCCCGCACCGTGATGACCGATGCATTGAACCGCACCCTTTTAAATGGTGATCCTTGTTAGAACGCTGCACTTCCACGTTACACTTTTTCCATTTCCAAGGATACAGAGTGCATCCAGACGGACAGATCGCCCGTACAGGTTTCTCTCACTGCTCTGTACGATAACGTCTTTACGATGAGTTTTCATCTTCTAAAATGATACGCAGCATCTCCTGACATACGCCAATATCATCTGCCAGTACTTCAAAAACGTATCATCGATAGGTCTGAAATTTTAACCTGTTCTATCTTTTCTTCTAATGTCTTTTGTTTTTCCCGGTCATTTGACCTCCTGCTTTTATGGTATACAAACAGGCTTTCCAAATGATCTATGTTTATTATATAGAACCCTCAAGATTCTTCAAGACTGTTTGCATGGATTTTTAGTTACTGTTCTAAACCCCTGTCTGTCATTTTCTCCTGCTGAATGGTCCACCGATGTGGTGATGGATTTTGTTATGTTAGTATGTTTTGTAACTTTGATTTGATAAAAAGATAGGTTTATTGTAAGGGGTTGGATGGGAGAAGTCAAGGATATAATGGTTTTATGATGAAGAGCCAGCTCCTGACGGGCTGGCTCTGTGATGGGTTGGTTTTGGTCTGGGTTGTTTTGGTCTGGGTTATCTGGATTCAGACTGGAGTTCGGCGATGGCGGTGTTGTATTCGGACTCGGTGTAATCTTCCAAAATGACTTCCTTGTTGCCTGAAAGCGGATGATCATGTTTTGATGGCGGCAATGTTTGCCTGGCGTTGACCGATTTCTTCCGATTTCGCCGGCTTCCTCTCCTGCTGATATGCTTTTTCTGCGACTTCTGAATATTTTCTCATTATTTCACACACTGCGTTTACGCCTCCCTCTTCATGTTTCAGATAGTGCACACGGTTGGTTAATTTTGGAAATTTGGCATTGTCTATCTCTTTTGCAGAAAACAGTCCATGTATTCTGAGATGGTTGTTCCGTCTTTACTGCGGTATTGACGAATACACGCTCTAATCCGTCGTCTACTTTTTCCTGTGTTTCCCGGATCACGCTGTCCACGTGATAGATCACCCTGCCACGTTTAAAGATATCGAACTCGGAATATACACAACGATCAGATCGATCGTCTCCTCAAATTTATCATCCGTCTGCGAATCCCGCACCGTGATGACCGATGCATTGAACCGCACTCTTTTAAATGGTGATCCTTGTTAGAACGCTGCACTTCCACATTACACTTTTTTCCATTTCCAAGGATACAGAGTGCATCCAGACGGACAGATCGCCCATACAGGTTTCTCTCACTGCTCTGTACGATAACGTCTTTTACGATGAGTTTCTCATCTTCTAAAATGATACGCAGCATCTCTTGACATACGCCAATATCATCTGCCAGTACTTCAAAAGAACGTATCATCAATAGGTCTGAAATTTTTAACCTGTTCTTTCTTTTCCTCTAATGTCATTTGTGTTTTTTCCCGGTCATTTGACCTCCTGCTTTTATGGTATACAAACAGGTTTTCCGAATGATCTATGTTTATTATATAGAACCCCTCAAGATTCTTCAAGACTGTTTGCATGGATTTTTTAGTTACTGTTCTAAATCTGTACCTGTCATTTTCTCCTGCTGAATGGTCCACCGATGTGGTGATGGATTTTTTGGTTACGTTAGCATGTTTTGTAACTTTGATTTGATAAAAAAGATAGGTTTATTGTAAGGGGTGATTTTTGGAAAGTCAAGAAATTAATTGACTATGTTTATCCGCGCTCCTTTTCCTTATCCTGCCGCAAAATACTGTCAATGTTGTGTTTAATAATACCATATTCTTTGGTCTGTTTTTTAAACGGTTGATTGCATAGGTAGTAAATAGCGATTTTACTACTTTCCTAACTACCTTTGAGACGGAATGCATGAAGGGAAATTATCTTACAATCGGTAATTTATCATATCTGTACTCAGCCTTAAAAGATTCCGAAAAGAACACAATTGCAAAGTATTATTCTGAAAAATACAACAAACAGTATAAGCCATCTTCTCATTTGAGAATTAGTAGTAGAGACATGGAATCTGCATTAAAGATTTTTAACTTAATAAGAAACCAGTGTGCTCATAGTTATTGCACATGATATACCCTATTCTCATCGCCACGCTTCATCTCCAGCGCTGTCCCATCCTTCCAGTCACAGCAATTTACGCCAGTACTCCGCATCCATTTCAAAAAATCAATAATTGTTTTTAATTCAGTATCAATCGTAAATAATCGCCATTGCAACGTAAATTCTTTTGCTGTTATACCCTGTCAAATCGCATTGCTTCCTGTGTATATATCATCAGAAAAGTCAAACCATTGCTGCATATAATTCATTTTGTCGGTCGGATGCAGAAAAGATGGAAATCATTAGCTTATGGATATAATTTGCATTTAGTTTTTCCAGTTTGCGGTCAAAACGATATTTCGCCTTGGAAAGATAATCCTGCTGCACAGTATTATCTGGCAGAATCGCCCAAAACCTTCCATTGTAAAAATTCAACCGCTTCCATAATGGATCGCTGCAACAGAATAGTTCCTCTTTCCGGCAACCAAGATACTGATGCGTGGACACTGTTTTACGTGCCTCTAGATCGTCCAAATCCTACTTGCGTAAAAGAACTCCATATTTGGTTTTCCCAAAGTCCGGTGATATGACTACTAAGGTGATTTCCGTGATATTGCTGCGGAAGAAATTTCAATGAGTACGAGAAAATTCTTGACTTGTGTTGCAGATTTCCTTGCTTTTATGCAATTTTATTGACGAAACGTTTTTTTCCAAAAACAGGGCAGAATAGTTGATTACGGCTGTAGGAGAGGATTGAAAAGGGCAAAAGCCGAGATATTTTAGCAATCATCGGCGTGATCATTCTGGCTGGACTTTATATTTCTACTATCGTCTGTGCAGTTTCTGCCAGCGAAAATTTTATGAACATGACACTGCTCACTTTAGAGGAACTATCCCTTTTTTGATCTGGGCCATTCTTTTACAAGGAGAGCAAATTGATTTCCAAAAGAGACGAAGAGCAAAATATATGCACTGAACGCTTCCATTGGGACGAGCTCTTCTAAACTATCCTGTGACACTTCTGTGGATCTCTCAAGAGTCTGCATTTGTTTCTGTGTGCTCTGTGCGGGTAAGACAAACTCAATCTCGGACTTTTTATAATCTTTGGGAAAATACGCATCCCATTTTTAGTCTTCTGCCAGCGAAAAAATAATATCATGCGTTGGCTCAAACTATATTGATAGCCTAATTGATTTTCTCTTCTTCAGGTTCTAGATTCCCCTTGCAAATAACCCTTCCACCGATAGGGATGATCTTGGCAGAGCTATTCAGAATTTAGATGAAGTATTTGAAAGCATTTCCTCTGATCGCCACTGCTCATCTAGATCCGCAAGCTGTTTCTGTGGATCATGGTCCATGTTGAGGACCATCCATTGGAAAAGTTATCCGTCAAATGACAGACCTCATAAGAAAATGCTGAGGATCGTGTCAAACGGAACTACGATGGTAGAATCCTGAAATATGAAGTCCGCTTTGAGATGTTTTCATCTTTATTAAGGCGCGATTTGTCTCCGTATTTGATGTTCCGTGTCTACAATAACACCAGAAACTGGACGAAGTGCTCCGATTGTCATAGAATTTGGAATCGCTATCAATCCGCATTTTCTTCATTGATGTTATACATTTCATTCCGAAGAAGCATAAGCATTGACCGAAGAATATACAAACCCTTACATGTTTTTTATTCTATCTGCCCCAACCTGATTGCGCCAGTGTGTAGTGATACACTTGATGCAAGATCAAATCCAAGTCATCTAATGACCATGATATCTGAAAAGTTGCAGATCCCTCCGTGCATCTGGTGAAGGGATTGTCATTGTTGATCAGTTGCCAAGATCTGGCACCAGAATGATTCTGTAAACATTGCGCTGTTATTTCCGGAAACGATCTGGTCTGCACTGTCTGCAAACATTTCCACAGATCCGGCGACCACTAATTGGTTTTCTTGTCCCTCTTGCAACCGCAAATTGTCTGCATCTGCCCTGCATCTGTTGCATTTGCTGCATCTGTCTTGGATACTGCTTTATCTGTCGTCTCCAATAATACTGTATAAGTTGTATCATCTGTATCTTCTCCATAGGTAATTGCCTCACTGTATGGAGCAAAGATATATGAACCGCTGACGGAACTTGTATATGCACTTGAATTTACGTCAGGAAGCAGATAATACGGTGTATTGCTATAGTAATAGGATTTATCATTTTCCATCACAATACCGGAAACCCGTTCCATGCCGCATGCCGACAGGATTGACTCGAAGTTTTCCAGACCCTGCGCCTGAAAATTACAGGTGATCAGCACTTTTCCACCCCGATTGATATAATCGATCACTTTGCTGGCATCATCCTTCGAAAAATCAGTGGTCGGTCCATTAATGATCAACGCTGCTGCATCTTCCGGAACCGTATCCTCTTTTAATAATGCAAGGTCAGATAATGTGATATTTGCTTTTTCAATTGCCTCTGTAAAGCCACCGGACAAAGCTGTTTCCCCATGTCCGGACACCTGATAGATCACCGGAAGTTCTGTAGAATCCATGGTCACATACTGAATCGCACTTGTAAGCTGTCCCTCTGCATCATATCCATCAATGCTTCTGGAATAACTGCTGTAATCATAACTATAGGTATACACATCATTGTAATCAATGACTCTGGATCTTGCGTTGCTCACAACGATCATGCTGTTGGAAGTCACAGAACTGTCTGTATACTGTGCTGCAAAAGCCGGGTTTGCAGCCGGATTGATATAGGAAACTTTGATGTGATCCGACAGGGATTCATATCTCTGTAATGTCTCATCCAGCTTTGTATCTTTTGATGCATCGGACACCAGCACATAAATTGTCACGTCCTCGTCGAGACCTTTCAGATAATCCTTCGTATCGTCTGTGATGGAGTAAATTTTTGTTGAAGTGACATCAATGGATGTCCATGTTGCCGGAAGTTCTGCCACGAACAGGTTCACAACAACGGTCACTGCCACCATTGCAATGATCATTCCCATTGAAAATACACCTGTCGATATTTTTTTGGAACTGATGCTCCAGCGGCGTTTCTGAACGGACTGCCCTGTCAGGAACAAAAGTAATGCAATGATCGTTACGTAATAGACAATTCCCGCTACATCCAGTGTTCCATTCATAAAGTTATCGAGCGGCGTGTAAAGATCGTAGCAGCCTAAAATTTTTGTCAGAAGATTTCCGCTCTCTGAGACCAGATTGCAGATGCTTCCCATCATATAGCCGGCAAATAATGCAACAAATGTCAAAACTGCGGAAATCACCTGGCTTTCGGTCAATGAGGAAATAAACATACCAACGGCAATGCAGGTGCAGCCATACAGCCAGAATCCAAGCACTGCTGCATAGGATTCCCCTAATGGGATCGTTCCGTAGGACATTAACAGCAATGGTGTGATCGCAATGATCACCATATCTATGGTAAATACAAAAGCCATTGCGAGATATTTTCCCAATACTACTTTTCCCACAGATACCGGTGCAGTCAGGATCAACTGGTCTGTTCTGCTGTGGCGTTCCTCCGCAAAACTGCGCATAGTCAGCATAGGTACCGTGATCAGCATGATAAATGCGATTGCCGACAGTGAGTAAGAAATATAAGGATAGCCTGCGCGCAGATTGTAAACATAAAAATATAGTCCATAGAGTACAAGAACTGCTGCAATAAACAACCATCCTGTCACCGTCTGAAAGTAAGCTTTTACTTCTCTTTTTAATATCGCAAACATTATTCCCCGTCCTCCTTACTCTCTTTTCCAAAATGAGGCTTTACAAAATGGAGTTTTTTCTCCGGCAGAACTTCCTTCTGTGTCCCCTCTTTTTCCGTAAGTTCGAGGAACACATCCTCAAGAGATTTTGAAACGGGAATCATCTGCAGAATGACAAATCCATGGTTGACACAGGAAGCAAACACCTGTTCCCTGATATCCATTCCCGGTTTTGCGATCAGATTCAGATGTACACACGCTTCGTCCTTCTGCTCTAATGGAATGCATTTTTCAACTTCTGCGATCCCGGTGAATGTCTCCTGCACTGCCGCATTGTCTCCTTTGATCAGAAGTTCGATCTCCTGCGCCCCGGACATCTGTTTCATCAGATTCTCCGTGGAATCGCCTGCCACTAATTTTCCTTTGGAAATAATGAAAATGTGATCACACACTGCAGATATTTCAGACAAAATGTGCGAACTTAAAATAACCGTATGATTTTTGCCAAGTTCTTTGATGAGGTCACGGATCTCTATGATCTGTTTTGGATCAAGTCCGACCGTCGGTTCGTCCAGAATGATGATCTCCGGATACCCTAACACTGCCTGTGCAAATCCGACTCTCTGCCTGTAGCCTTTTGACAGGTTACGGATCAGTCTTGACTGCTGTGCAGTGATTCCGGTCGTCTCCATCGCCTCCTCCACATATTTATTTCTCCGACCTCTTTTCGAGTTTCTTTAACTCTGCCACAAAGTTCAGATACTCCCTGACTGTCATATCCACATAAAGAGGCGGGATCTCCGGCAGATATCCCACACATTTTTTTGCTTCTTCCGGCTGTGCAAAAATATCAAATCCGTTGATCTTCACCTCTCCGCTGGTTGCACCTAAATACCCTGTAATAATGTTCATCGTGGTGGATTTTCCTGCGCCGTTTGGTCCTAAAAATCCATAAATTTTTCCTGGTTCCACAGTCAATGTCAGATCATTCACTGCAATATGGTCGCCATATTTTTTTACCAGATGGCTGATCTCGATCACAATCTTTTCCTCCTTACTTCCGGCTCGCATGAAAATCGCGAAATCCGTCTGTTTTCACGAATTTCGCAACTGTCGGTTTTCGATAGTATTATCTTATCGAAAAAATGTGTTTTCTTTTGGAAAAAAATGTGATAACTTTGTGAAACGACGATTTTTTCTCTTCTTAAATACCTGTTATTTAGACATATATATTGTATTTCTTCAGATCCTCTTTCACCTGCCCGATCGTCTCAAAGCAGATTCCGTGGATTCCGGCTTTTTCGGCTCCCTCGATATTTTCCATCCGGTCATCGATAAATACACACTCATCCGCTGTGAGCTGATATTTTTTTAATAATGTCTCATAGATTTCCACATCCGGTTTGACCTGTCTCACACTGTAAGAAAAGATATCGCCGTCTGTCAACAGTAAGAAATCCAGCGCATTGTCCTTCGTTCTCTGATAAGTCCAATCTCCATAGTTAGAAAGAATATACACATGCAAGCCTTCTTTTTTCATATTGGAAATCCATTCTTTCGTATAGGAAAACTGTGTGATTGCCAGTTCCAGATGATTCCAGAACAGATCGATCTCTTTTTTATATTCCGGTGCCTTCTCATAAAATGCCTGTAGGATCTGTTCATCTGACCAGACGCCACGGTCTGTCTCAAGCCAGACCGGAGTATTGACCGTAGCATCCGCAACTGCTTTCACTGTCTTATCATCAAATCCAAGTTGTTTCATTGCGTCTTCCGGCTCCCACGCCACAAGAACTTTCCCGACATCTAAAATTATATTCTTTACCATACAATCCTCCATGTTTTGTCACAAAAGGCAGGGTGCCACTGCACGCCTGCCTCAGTCTCTTTATTTATTGCGGTAAATGATATCTTCTCTTCCCGGTCCGTTGGAAACCATTGTGATCGGGTATCCGATCTGTTCCTCAACAAACTCAATATATTTTCTGCAGTTTTCCGGAAGATCCTCGTATTTCCTTAATTCCACGGATATCACATTTCCATCCCGGAAGTTTTTTGAATACCGGTTTTGCTTTCTCTAATTTTGCAGTTACAGGGAAGTCTGTGGTTACTTCTCCGTCGATATCGTATCCAACACATACCGGGATCTCATCTAAGTATCCTAATACATCAAGTACGGTAAGTGCTACATCGGTTGTTCCCTGCAGACGACATCCATATTTACTTGCAACACAGTCATACCATCCCATTCTTCTTGGACGTCCGGTTGTTGCTCCGAATTCACCGCCGTCTCCGCCGCGTCTTCTCAGTTCGTCAGCCTCGTCTCCGAAGATCTCGCTTACAAATGCACCTGCTCCTACTGCGGAAGAGTATGCTTTACTTACTGTTACGATCTTCTTGATCTCATATGGTGGGATACCTGCTCCGATCGCACCGTATGCTGCCAAGGTGGAAGAAGAGGTTACCATTGGATAAATTCCGTGATCTGGATCTTTTAAAGTACCAAGCTGGCCTTCCAATAAGATCTTTCTTGCCTTCCTTAATCGCTTTGTCTAAGAATAAAGAAACATCTCCGACATATGGAGCGACCATGTCTCTGTACTCATGCAAAGTAGCTAATAACTCTTCTTCTTTTAATAATGGTTTGTGATACATATGCTCAAGCATAATGTTCTTTGTCTCGCAGGTACGTTTTATTTTTGCCTGTAATAATTCCTCGTCGAATAACTCACTTACCTGGAAAACCGATCTTTGCATATTTGTCTGAATAAAATGGTGCGATACCGGACTTGGTAGAACCGAAAGAATTCTTTCCAAGACGCTCCTCCTCATACTGATCGAAAAGAACGTGGTATGGCATAACGATCTGTGCTCTATCTGAAATCATGATTTTTGGTGCAGGCACATTGCGGTCTGTGATCGATTTGATCTCACTTATTACCTTCGGGATATCCAGTGCAACACCGTTTCCGATAATGTTGGTGATGTGGCTGTGGAATACACCGGATGGCAATGTATGTAATGCAAATTTACCATAGTTGTTTACGATGGTGTGACCTGCATTTGCTCCACCCTGAAAACGGATAACGATGTCCGCTTCATCTGCAAGCATATCTGTGATTTTTCCTTTTCCCTCGTCGCCCCAGTTAGCGCCTACTACTGCTGTAACCATTTGATTTTCCTCCTGCATAAAAAAAGTGATGGTCTGTAAAAACCATCACACTTTCCTGTTTTTACTTTATGATTATACACGAATATATGCCATAAGTAAAATTAATATTCATTATATTTGATATAATTGTTTATTATATCATGATATTCCATATGCTATCAGACACGATTGGTTTCAGAAACATGGAAACCAAAAGCGTAACTGCCAGAATCAGGACAGGTTCATATCGTACCAAAATTCCTTTCGAATCCACTGATTTTAAAGAGAACGGAAAAGAAAATCTTCTGCTTATTTCATATCCCAGCACGGTTCCTGCCGTATTGGTGATCAGATCATCAATATCCGTAAGCCGGAATGTAAATATCTGTAATAGTTCAATCCCCAGTGATACAGCGAGTCCCATGAAAAACATAGTTTTGAAAGACCGGAAATTCTTCCAGACCGCAGGTACAAAAAATCCCATCGGTATAAATAAAATGATATTCAAAATCGTATTTTTCATATATGCAAACGGACTATTTACAATGTCTGCAAACGGTATCAGATTCAGACCAAAATCCATCTGAAATATCCCAACCGCAGGAACACCCACAACTGAAAACAAAACAATCGCATAAAATGCAAATATCAGTTTTACACAAAATGATTTAAATTCCCATTTCCTGTAGATTGTACACTGCAAAATAGCCAAAGCAGGAATCACAAAAATAGCAGACGAGACACAGTCTATCCCGATCGATAATAAACGCATCATTTACGTTTCCCCCTAAATATCCTGATCCTGCATATAAATTTATCATATTCCTGCCCGCAATCCCATTGATATTCTATTAAGATTGATGAAGAATTGATGAACTTTTTCTGACATTTTTTCACTACGGAACAGGCAGAAAATCATATAATTTTTCTGCCGCTGCCGACATCGGCGCACGCTCGTTTGAGACAATGCAAAACTCGCGTTCCGGTATCGCCCTATCAAATTTCAATACGAATAATTCCCCATTTTCAATGTATTTTTCTGCGAAATCCGACACGACACTGGCAACACCGAGGTTGCGCACTGCAAACTGGATGAGCATATCACTTGTCGCAAGTTCAAATTCCGGCCGGACAAATGTGCCGCGCTCTGCCAGATAATCCTCCACATATTTTCTTGTGGAAGTGCTGCCCTCTAAGCACATCACCGGAAGATTTTCAAGCTCTTTATAGCTTAATTTTCCACCCTTTAAGTACTCAAACTTTTTTCCCGCCACAAAGACATCCTGGATTTTGCGCACAGGCGTCATTTTAAAATCATATTTATTGTTCACCGGGGTACTGATGATCCCAAAATCAATTTTTCCGTCCTGTAAATGTTTCAACGTCTCCGGTGTCGGGGCATTCGTCACGGTCACCTTGATCTGTGGAAATGCATCATGGAACGCTTCTAAATAAGGAAGCAGATAAAACTGCAATGTCATGTCACTAGCCCCCACACAGATTTCTCCGGCATCTAAGTTTAACATCTCTGAGAGTTTTTCTCCCCGGTAAGGATTGTCTCATATCCTTTTCTCACATATTCTGCAAGCAGTCCGCCTTCTTTGTCAAGCGCACGCCTTTGGATGTCCGCACAAAGAGAGCACAGGAAAGATCACTTTCTAAATGCTTGACTGCCTGGCTGACTGCCGGCTGTGAGATGGAAAGTGCCTCTGCTGCGAGGGAGATACTGTTGTATTTGGATACATAATAAAAATTTTGTAGTATTCGAGGTTTGTCTGCATTATTTTACTCCGTGATTTTACTGTGACTTGCAAATAATTGCTTTCTTATTATAACAGTTTCCCACGAAAAATCTTTTCTTTGCGAAAACAAAAATTTATATTTTTCGCAAAATAAACATTGTCTTTTGCGGTCCATGCCTTATACTAAGTTGCTGAAACGTAAAGAATATGCGTGTTGAGGCTAAAAACACGGACAGATTTTTAACTATTTTATAAATCAAGGAGTACAGATTATGACAAAGACATGACAATGGGAAGCCCGCTCAGAATGATCTTACTTTTTCCGTTCCGGTTTTACTGGGAAATATTTTTCAGCAGTTTTATAACATGGTGGATACGATCATTGTCGGGCAGTATCTTGGTGAGGATGCTCTGGCTGCGGTAGGCTCTACCGGATGTCTGATGTTCCTTGTATTAGGATTTGCAAATGGTATTGCGCAGGGATTTGGCGTTATGGTCTCCCGCCTTCGGTGCAAAAGATTTCAAGCTGTTAAAGCATTATGTCGCACTCTCCCTGATACTGACTGCCATTGTATCGTTACTTCTGACTATCCCTACGGTGGCAGCTTCCAGACAGTTTCTTATTTTAATGAAAACACCGGACAATATCTTAGGACTCGCAGACTCTTATATTAAAGTCATTTTCGCAGGTATCCTGCTCACGATGTCCTACAACGTTGCCGCCGGTATTTTAAGAGGGATCGGCGACAGCAAAACACCGCTGTATTTCCTGATTCTCTCTTCCTTTTTAAATATTGTGCTCGACCTGTTTTGATCGTCGTCGTAAAACTTGGAACCGCAGGCGCTGCCTATGCAACGATCATTGCGCAGGGTGTCTCCGCACTGCTTTGCTTTATTTATATGTTCCGCAAATTCGACATTTTAAAACCAGCCGGGAAGATTACTATCTCGACGGATACGGTGTGTTCAATATGCTTTCCATCGGTATTCCGATGGCGCTCAACTATTCCATCACCGCTATCGGAACCATGATCCTGCAGGGTGCAGTCAATATTTTCGGTTCCAGTGTTGTGGCTGCCTTCACTGCCGCCTCCAAAGTGGAAAACCTCTCCACCCAGACCATGCCGACACTCGGCACTGCGATTGCCACCTACTGCGGTCAGAACCTCGGCGCAGGAAAATACAAACGTATCTACGAGGGAATGCGCAAAGGATTTTCATCTGCATTTTTATCGCTTGCTGCCTCTGCCATCTGCGTATTCGGCGGACGTTTTATTGTGAGCTGGTTTGTGAGCAATCCTTCTGAAGAAATTTTCGACTATGCCATGCAGTATCTGAACACCATCAGTTTCTTCATGCTGCCGCTCGCATGGATTTTCCTTTACCGGAACGCCCTGCAGGGCTTAAACCGCGGACTTGTTCCAATGTTAAGCGGTGTTGTGGAAATGGTGTGCCGTATTATCGTGATCGCCGTCACCTTAAATCCGTTCGGTTACTGGGCAGTCCGTCTGGCAAGCCCGATCACATGGCTGTTCACCGGAATCCTTCTGATCGTAACGTATTTTATCTGGGAAAACAGAGCCGGAAAAACATTCCGGTTCATCGGACTAAAATTTTAGTTTTCCACCCCACTTCTGAACAGTCTCCACAAGCTGTATCAGATACCGGAACACCGGCTCCGTGATGACTGCGAACACGATCATGAGCATTGCACATTTTCCTGTGACCGCCGTGATTGCAAACAGTTCACTGAAAACAGCATACAAAATAACCAGCCGATGACCATCGCTGCGATCAGGATCGCATGCGGTGTTGTCATCGGTTTTGCTATATGATAAAGGATCATGAAGCCGACAACTGCGATCAGGATCGTGCACGACGTGGAAACGCACTCTTTTCCACTCCGAACTCCCTGCAGAAAATCACCAGACCGCTCACCACGATAAAATCTGTAATCCCAGCCGGAAGCGCCTGGATCAGGACATTGGTAAGAAAATGCCCATGGATCTGATTCCGGTTCTGCTCCAGCGCCAGAAAAAGACGGAATCCCGATCGTAAAACACTGATGAGCGACACCTGCGATGGCTCCAGCGGATAATCAATCAGAAACAGCATGGAAAATACGGCTAAGAGCATGGAAAATGTTCTTGACCAGATAAAGGCTGGCAGTGCGCCCGATGTTGTTCACCACCCGCCGCCCTTCCATGACAACCGCCGGCATTTTATTGAAATCGTTATCGAGCAGCACAAGCTGTGCCACATGCGAAGCCGCCTCACTGCCTGATGCCATCGCAATGCTGCAGTCTGCATCTTTTAACGCAAGAATATCGTTCACGCCGTCTCCGGTCATTGCCACGGTCTTTCCTGCTCTTTTAATGCCTGCACCAGAAGACGTTTCTGCTCCGGTGTCACCCTGCCGAACACCGTGTATTTTTGCTGCCTTCCGCACTGCCTCCGCTGTTTTCAACGTTGCTGCGTCCACCTGTTTTCCGCATGGCGGATTCCCTTTCTTTGCAATCTCCGATACCGTGACCGGATTGTCCCCGGAGATCACTTTCACTTCCACTCCCGCTTGGAAAAGTAACGGAATGTATCCATTGCCCCTCACGAATTGCATTGTTGAGCAGGATAAATGCAATGGGAGTTGCATTTTCTGTCAGTTCTTTTCCATCCAGATTCCCCTCATACTCTGCAAATACAAGCACACGATATCCCTTTTCCAGAAATACTTCGATTGTTCCCTGAACAGCCGCATAATCCTGCCGCAGCACAAATTCCGGTGCGCCGACCACATAAGCTTTTCCTGCCAGAACCACTCCGCTGTATTTTGTGGCAGACGAAAACGGGACGATTTTTCTGCACTGTTTTCCATCGGCTCCGTAAAATACTGCTGCAATGCCTCCATCGTTGCATTGTCGCACGGCAGGGCACGCACACAGTCAGAGATCGTTTTGCGACTTTATTTTTCTCCTCTTCGGCCGCAAGGTTCTGGTCTTTTGCAAGGATAAACTGTGCCACTTCCATTTCCGGCACGGTAATGGTTCCGGTCTTATCCACGCACAGCACATTTACCCGCGCCAGTGTCTCGATACATTTCATGTCATGGATCAGTACCTTTTGTTTTCCAAGCCTCATCACCGACACCACCATCGCCACACTTGCAAGAAGGTACAGACCTTCCGGGATCATTCCGAGAATGGCCGCCACCATGCCCGTCACACTATCTTTCATCGTCGCCCCGGAAAAAAAATATTGCTGTAAAAACAGGATCGCCCCGATCGGCAAGATGATCACGCCCACAGTCTGCACTAGGCGGTTCAACGCCCGGATCATCTCCGACTGCTCGCCCTCTTTTGTCTGCGTCGCCTGCAGCATCAGTCCTGAAATATAAGAATCTTTTCCCACTTTTTCCAGTTTTGCCATGCACTCTCCTGATATCACAAAACTTCCCGAAAAAAGGGAATCTCCATCTTTTTTTACAATCTCATCGGCCTCCCCTGTGATCAAAGCCTCGTTGACTGTGATATTGCCGGATAACACCAGTGCGTCCGCCGGAATCTGTCCACCTGCTGAAAGCGTTATCACATCATCCTGCACCAGTTCATCCGCCAAAACCTCCTGATTACTTCCGTTGCGCCGGACCGTGATTTTCGGTGTATTTAATATCGTAAGATCATCCAGGATTTTTTTGGAACGCAGCTCCTGGATGATCCCGATCAACATATTTGCAATAATAATAGGTAAAAAAGTAAGATCCCGAAAAGATCCCACCACGATCAGAAGGATCGTAATGATCAAAAAAATAAGATTATAATAAGTTACAACATTTGAGCGGATGATCTGTGCCACTGTCTTTGTGGAAGAATCTACGCTTTCATTCGACAACCCTGCTTTTTTCCGAAATTCCACTTCAGCAGTGGACAGTCCACTCATATTCTGGCACATTCTGCATCTCTCCATCTCACTTTATGATGCTTTAGTATGCCCTGTTTTTTGTTAAACTATTTGAACAATCGCTAACTGTTCTTTATTTTGCTTTTAATGCCCAGACAGCTTTGATCTGGCTTCTGATTTTTCCATAGTCCCATTTCTGACCACTGCGGTATAAAGAAAACGGATCGTTAATGGAAAATCCTTCATCATCATAGTCATAGAGCAGGATAAAATGTCCCCCTGTAGTGAAATCTCCCTGCCGCACGGAGCAGATCACGATGTCTCCCTGATCTAAGTGCTGCTTGATCTCAGTCTGGCTGATATTGATCTGCTCGGAGCGGACACCGTAAGCTGCCGCCCCCTCTGTCATAAGCGACCACATCGTTCCTGTGCCGGACATATAAAACCCTTCCTGCATGGCAAATTTTGCGATTGCAGCCGGAGTTGCCTCCTCGTTTCCAGTCAGCGCAACTACTGCCATCGCCAGTGTTGTCGGACCGCATCCGCTGATCGCGACATTGCTGTCATCCCCATATGCAAGGCAGCCCCAGCGTTTATCCCACTGTAAAAAGAGCGGATATTCTTCCTGTAACTCTTTCTCTGTCAGTTCTGCTTTATCATAATCCCTTGTGTTCCCTTTATAATCAGCTACAAATGCGATCATTTCCGGATTATTTGCCAGATTGATCAGTAATTTTTCCGGATATTTCTCTGCATTTTCCACGATCTGTGCGTAGCGTTCATCTGACGCTTCCATCTGTTCTAACTGTCTGATTGCCTGATTCAAGGAATAATCTACCGGTTTTGATAACACAACCTGTGGAATCTCCGCGAACGGATCATTCGTTTCTTCGCTGTCTGCCGGTTCTTCGACAGTTTCTGTAGCAGACTGTTCCTCTTTTTCCGTTCCATCTGCTGTTGTTCCATTATCTACGTCATTTGTAATTTGATTTTCTTTTTTATCTTCATCGGAGTTATCCTGCGCTGATGCCAGCACTTCTTCTGTTTTTCCAAGTTTGATCTCAGGAAAATATCTTCCACAGACACATCCCAGTAAAAAAGATGTCAAAAGCATTACACTCAAAACGATTTTTCTTTTCCGTACAAGCTTTTTCTGTCTCAGTCTTCTTTCGTCTAATTCTGTCTGATTCTGTATCTGGCGCTGATTCTGCTCCTTCATCTATCGGTAACCTCTCTCGTATTTCTTTCTTGCGTAGCGTGTTCTATTATATACATAAACCCTGCAATTTTGCTACCCTCTTCATAAAAATATTAATAAAACTTTGGGTTTTTCTTTGGAATAGCTTACAGAAAAAAAACAGGTGCCAAATGTATGATTCATTCAGCACCTGCCCTGTCCTGTCTGTTTTTATTTGTTGCTGAGATATTCGTGAATACCCTTAGCTGCTGCTTTACCGGCACCCATCGCAAGGATAACAGTTGCTGCACCTGTCACAGCGTCACCACCGGCATAAACTCCTTCTTTGGAAGTTGCACCGGTCTCTTCTTCCGCAATAATGCATTTTCTGCGGTTGATATCAAGACCTTTTGTAGTGGATGAGATCAGAGGGTTTGGAGAAGTACCAAGTGACATGATCACAGTATCTGCCTCGATCTCATATTCAGAGCCCGGAATCTCAACCGGACTTCTTCTTCCGGAAGCATCCGGTTCGCCAAGTTCCATTTTGATCACTTTTGCACCCTTTACACAACCGTTTTCATCCACCAATAATTCGGTTGGATTCTGGAGAAGATCAAAGATGATACCTTCTTCTTTTGCGTGATGTACTTCCTCTTTACGTGCCGGAAGTTCTTCCTCACCACGACGATATACAATATGTACCTCTGCACCCAGTCTTCTTGCTGTTCTGGCAGCGTCCATTGCCACATTACCACCGCCGACTACAATAACTTTCTTACCTGCTTTGATCGGTGTATCGTAATTGTCTAAGAACGCTTTCATAAGGTTATTTCTTGTTAAGAACTCATTGGCTGAGAATACACCCATTGCCTGCTCACCAGGAATACCCATAAATCTTGGAAGTCCTGCACCGGAACCAATGAAAACTGCTTCAAAGCCCTCGTTGTCCATCAACTCATCGATTGTAACGGATTTACCGATGACAACGTTGGTCTCAATCTTAACCCCTAATGCTTTCACGTTTTCCACTTCAGCGGCAACAACCTTCTGCTTTGGAAGACGGAATTCAGGGATACCATAAACTAACACACCACCTGCCTGATGTAATGCCTCGAAAATCGTCACATCATAACCAAGCTTTGCAAGATCTCCTGCACAGGTAAGACCTGCCGGGCCTGAGCCGATCACTGCTACTTTATGTCCATTTAACTTTTCTGCCTTTTTCGGTTTAATGCCATGTTCTCTTGCCCAGTCCGCAACAAAACGCTCTAATTTACCGATCGCTACAGGCTCTCCTTTGATTCCACGGATACATTTTCCCTCACACTGTGTCTCCTGTGGACATACACGGCCACAGACTGCCGGAAGTGCGGAAGACTCACTGATCACATGATAAGCAGCCTCAAAATTACCTTCTTTTACTTCTGCGATAAATCCCGGAATATTGATAGATACCGGACATCCTTTCATACACTGTGCATTTTTACAGTTTAAGCAACGGGCAGCTTCTGCCATTGCTTCTTCTTCATTATATCCCAAACATACTTCTTCAAAGTTCGTTGCACGAACGGCTGGCTCCTGCTCACGAACCGGAACTCTAGTTAATACGTCCATTTTTTCCTCCTGATTCTATGTAACTGACCAGACAGCATTCTCTCTGATCTGACAAATTTCTGATTTTTAACTGTTACAATTGCCACATCCGCCGTGATGTGTTGCACCTTCCTGTAATTTCAACATTGCTCTTCCCTCTTCGGTCTTGTACTGAGCCTGTCTTCTCATCGCCTGATCAAAATCAACCAGATGTCCGTCGAACTCCGGTCCGTCTACACATGCAAATTTCACTTCATCGCCGACAACCAGACGACATGCACCACACATTCCGGTTCCGTCTACCATGATCGGATTCATGGAAACAACCGTTGGAATTCCTAATTCTTTTGTCAGTTTGCAGACAAATTTCATCATGATCATTGGTCCGATTGCCACACAGTGGTCATAACGGTTACCATTATCCCAGAGTTCCTGCAGCTGTGCAGTACCGGTTCCCTTGAAACCGTACGAGCCATCATCCGTTGTCACATAAAGATTTGTGGCAACTTTTTTCATCTCATCCTCTAAGATCAGTAAATCTTTGTTACGGGAACCCATGATAACATCACAGTCAACGCCGTGCTCATGCAGCCATTTTACCTGAGGATAAACCGGAGCTGTACCAACACCACCTGCAACAAATAAAATTTTCTTTTTCTTTAATTCTTCGATATCTTCATGGATCAGATTCGATGGACATCCCAGAGGTCCAACGAAATCTTCAAAAGCATCCCCTTCCTGTAAGCTTACCATACGCTCTGTGGAAGCTCCTACGGTCTGGAATACGATCGTGATTGTTCCCTCTTCCCTGTCGTAATCACAGATGGTAAGTGGAATACGTTCACCTTCCTCATCAATTTTTACAATCACAAACTGTCCCGGTTCGCAATACTGCGCAACACGAGGAGCCTTGACATCCATAAGATAGATCTTGTCTGCCAGTTTTTCTCTTCTAACGATTGGATACATGTTTTTCCTCCTTGTATATACTCACTGCCTTTTTCATCTCTGTAATCGTTTTCCTTAATCACGAATCTCCTATGAAAATATACATTTTTTTAGCATTACTTTATATAATAAAGGAAAAGCCGTTAGATTTCAACGGCTTTTCCCTTGTTTTATTGCTTTTTCATATAATTGAAACATACTAATTATTTATAGCTTCTATTCTTACTACACCACTATTATGCCTCCACTTTGGAAAACAGAATTCTGTCATTATCCAATGCCTTTCCGGCACGGACTGCAAACTGCTCTAACAGATCATCCACTGACATCTTTTCCCGTTCTTCCCCGGAAACATCCAGCACAATATTTCCCGAATCCATCATGAGGGTACGGTTTCCAAGTTCAAGCGCCTGATGCATGTTGTGCGTGACCATAAGGCAGGTGATGTTCTGCTCTGACACTATCTTTTTTGTGAGGTTCAGTACTTTCTCTGCGGTGGCAGGGTCTAAAGCTGCGGTATGCTCATCCAGCAGCAAAATCTTAGGAGTCACCATCGTTGCCATCAAAAGTGTGAGTGCCTGACGCTGTCCACCGGACAAAAGTCCGACCGGCTGCTTCATACGGTCTTCTAACCCCATGTCTAGCAGTGCGAGCTGCTCTCTGAATTTTTTCTTGTCCGCTGCCTTGATCCGGCTGAAATAGGCATTCTTTGAAGTAGTCGTGCGCAGGTAGGCAAGCGCCATATTCTCCTCGATCGTCATATGTGGTGCGGTTCCCTTCAATGGATCCTGAAACAAATGACCGATCACTTTACTGCGGACATGCTCTTTCTGATAGGTAATGTCCTCACCATCCAGCATGATCAGTCCTTTGTCTGCAAAAAAGGCTCCTGTTATCGCATTAAACAGCGTTGATTTTCCGGCTCCGTTGCTTCCTACGATCGTTGCAAACTCCTCCCTGCTTCAAGGTAAGATTCAGATTTTTTAATGCACATTTTTCATTGACAGTTCCCGGATTAAAAGTTTTGCTGACATCGCGCATCACAAGCATTGCGTTCTTCTCTGCCATTATCTTTCTCCTCCTTCACTGTCATTTTTCATAATCTCCTGAACGTATATCTGGTTCTGAGCCTTTGCGGCACGCTTCTGCCGGTAAAATTCATCTGCTTTTTCAGATATGGGAATGCGATCGCCACGGCTACAATGATTGCAGAAACAAGTTTTAAACACTCTGCCGGTACATTTAATCTCAGGGCAACTGCCACGATAAAACGATACAGGCAGCTTCCTAAAATAACGCCGGTCACACGCTGTAACATACCGCCTTTTCCAATGATAGATTCCCCAATGATCAGGCTGGCGAGTGCGATCGTTACCATTCCGGTTCCAAGATTGATATCACAGGATTTCTGATACTGTGCAAGCAGTCCGCCGGAGAGACCGGTCAGGGCATTGGCAACACAAAGTCCGATCGTGATCATGGCACTTGTATTAATGCTGGAAGCTCTTACCATATCCGGATTATCTCCGGTTGCGCGGATGGAAAGTCCAAGCCTTGTATTTAAAAGAAAGAGATCAGCACTCCTACAATGATAACGATCAGTGCAGCCACGATCAGTTTATACCATGTTCCACCGATTGCTGTTTTGCCCAGGTAAAACGGATTCACAGTTGAATAAGTTCATGTTGGAAGCGAATCCCATTACTGCAATATTAATTGTATACAATCCGGTATTTACGATGATTCCCGCCAAAATGGACTGAATCCCCATTTTGTCTGTAAGAAAGCGGTCACAAAACCGGAGCAGACACCTGCTGCCATCGCTGCAAATAATCCTAATATCGGATGACCTGCAAGTGTCACCGATGCACAGACGGCACATCCCAATGTAAAACATCCATCGGTCGAAAGATCCGCAATGTTTAAAATACTGAAGGATATAAATAATGCCAGTGCGACCAGTGCATAGATAAAACCAAGTTCTAATGCACTCTGTACAATTGATAATGTAATAATGGAACCCATACCTTAATTAAACTCCTCTGCTGTTACTGTCTCGATCAATTCGGAACACATATCTTTAAAGATAGAATAATCGATTCCGACTTTTCTGCAATCTCTGTATTTACGGTTACGATACCGCTGTCTAATGTTTCTACCGGTGTTGTGGCCGGATCTGCTCCGTTTGCAAGAATGTCTGCAACCATGTCTGCTGTCTTTGTTCCGAGTGTCTCATAGTTGACGCCGTATCCTAAGAATGCTCCGTTTAAAGCAAAGGAATCTGCACTTGTGTAGTGAGGGATACCTGCGTCTGCAAATTTTCAAAAATCGCAAGTTCTGCTGTCATAACAGTGTTGTCCTGTGGTGTAAAATAGCGTCTACTTTTTCTGCCACCAGGGAATCTGCTGCTGCCTGGATCTCACCGGTTGTTGTACCTGTTTTTCTACATAGGAAATCCCATGTTCATCGCAGTAATCTTTTGCCGCCTGAATAGCACTTGCGGAAGAATCCTGGCTCTTATCATACAGCAATCCGATTTTTGCTGCATCCGGATCCGCTGCCAAAATGAAATCCATGATCTGTGCCACATCAATTGCATCGGATGTTCCTGTAATATTGGCACCCGGAGCATCTGCACTTGCTACAAGTCCTGCTCCGACCGGATCTGATACTGCGGAAAATACAACCGGGATCTGATTATCTTCCGTTGCGTTCTGCATGATCATTGCTGCCGGCGTTGCGATCGGAATGATCACATCGACGCCCTCTGCCACAAGATCTGCTGCGATCTGATTTAAGGTAGAGGAATCTGCCTGACCATTATAGGTGTAATCTGCATAATCAAATGTCACACCAAGTTCTGCTCCTTTTGCATCCAGCTCTGCTTCAATTGCTTTCTCAATCTGGTTTAAGGATGCATCATCTACATACTGTATGATTCCAACTTTGTACACGGTTTTGTCTGCAGTATTCTGTGCAGTATCCTTTGCGGTATCGGCTGCGTCTGCACTGCTCTCTGTTGTGTTCGTGCTGTTTCCTGCATTGGATGTATCTGTGCTGTTTCCGCATCCACCGATCATTGTTGCTGCCATTGCCATTGTCAATACTGCTGCCATCATTTTTCTCTTCATCATTTTTTCCTCCAAATTTTAAGAATGTTTTTTTGAAAGAAATCCGTTTTGAAAGTTATAAGAATCATGTATTGCGGTTTTGTTTGCAAGTATAAAAAGAATCTCGCCTGCGAGATTCTCCGCCTGCGGCGGGTCGCAATATGCGACATGTTTCTTATCCGCCGCAGTGCGATCCTCACGGAGTGTTTTTTATGTAATGGAAACGAAGTTTCCTATTACATAAAAAACCGTCTCAAGCTGTTGCTTGAGACGGTAATAAAATCTTATTATCGCGGTACCACTCATCTTGACCATCCGGTCCACTCTCTCATGTACTATCATACACGCCTGATTGATAACGGGTTCGGTTCCCGGTGACTCCTACTGCTGATACATGGCTCTGTATGCTTCATGTATGTTGTTCAGGTCACCCTCGAAAGTCCATTCAGTAAAATGATCCATACTGCAATCCCACCACCTGCAGCTCTCTGTAATATCAACAGATTACTTACTACTCTTTCTCAACGGTTTTTCTTTATGGTGTTACTTTAATACATTAACGTATCTTTGTCAACACCTTTTTTTTTTATGAGAAGTATACGAGTTCATCTTCCGGCTTCTCGGCTGGAGTTATGGAAATTGGATACAATACAGGACCTTTTCCCTTGTACTCTTTTGCGAATTCTACGTGTACTTCTGCTGTGATATTGATCCAGGATTTGTGCGGAATTTCATCCTCCTGTCGTATTTCGTTTTGAAGCCGATGAAGGTAACATCCTCCACACAGCAGGTCATTGCAAAACGTCCCGGAACCATAATTCCTTTTTCAGTTTGTCCGGATTGTATACAAGTGCTAAGAAAGAAACTTTCTTACCCTCATACTTTTCGGATTGTCCTGACAATCCATATACCAGATCGCATAATCTGCATCGGAAATTTCAATCTCATCCGCAGTAATGTCAAACGGTAACTCCTCCGGTCTCGTCAAGTGTTCCGTCCGCACGCTCATAGACAAGCTGTGCTTTCCGGTTTAATGCCTTGACATTTCTGCGGTATTTTCCTTTGTCTGTACTGTCATCACAGCGATTGAAGATCACGACATCTGCGGAAAAAGCTGTTCCATGATCATTGTACGCATATTTGCAAGATACATATCGAAAGTCGTTGCATCTACCGTGGCAAGCTGCTGTACGATCATCCAGTACTTTGAAGTTCCATATCCATGAGTGTTCCCATCTGCCAGGTTCCGTTGTACTCTAAGAATACCTGCTCCGGCTGGTACTCGGTATTTACTTTTTAAAAAGTCCTCTGTAAAATCTGCCTCACTGTCTACCATGACAAGTTTTACATTATTTTTCAAGTTCTTCATCCGTAAACTCTGCATCGCCGTCTTCACAGCAGATGACAAGGCTTTTTCCCTCTTTTGCAAAACCCTGCTCAAATAAGGTGTCTTTGATGAGGGAGGTCTTTCCACTGTCCATAAAACCGGTAAATAAATATACTGGTATTTCGTTCATATATATTCTCCTTATTAAATTCCGAATAACTCTTCTAATCTGTGTTCGTCAATGTTGCAGCCGATCACACAAAGTCTTCCTGTATAGTCAGGCTCGCCGTCACGAAGCTCATATTCACCCGGAACCATGTCAAAATAAATCCATGTGCCATTCTCATCTTCTACCATTCCCTTGGCACGGAGGATTGTTCCGTAATCATCTGTCTCGCAGAGAGTCTTTAATACATCCTCGATCTTTTCCTTCGTGAATTTGTGAGGCGTCTCTTTTCCCCAGCTTGTAAACACTTCATCTGCATGATGGTGATGATGATGCTCATGGTCATGGCATCCGCAGGTGCAGTTTTCGTCATGTTCATGATGGTGCTCATGGTCGTGGTCGTGGTCTTCATGATCGTGATGGTGTTCATGGTCGTGGTCGTGGTCTTCATGATCGTGATGGTGTTCATGGTCATGGTCGTGATCATGCTCATGATCGTGGTCTTCATGATCGTGGTCATGATGGTGATGTTCATGCTCATGCTCCTCTGCCTCTTCTTTGGCATGCTGCTCAGCCATCAGTTTCATCTCAAGAGAATCTGCTCCCTCGATCACTTTTAAGATCTGCTCGCCTTTGATCGCATCCCATGCTGTTGTGATGATCGCAGCCTTTGGATTCAATGTCTGGATCTGTTTTACACAAAGTTCTAACTGCTCAGGTGTTGCATTCTGGCTTCTACTCAGTACAACAACTGTAGCATATTCAATCTGATTATTAAAAATTCACCGAATGCTTTCATCTGCTTGCTTGCTTTTAAAGCATTTACGACAGTTACGAGTCCGTTTAATTTAACGTCTTCCTCTTTCTCGATATCGATCACAGACTTCATAACATCGGATAACTTACCGACACCGGATGGCTCGATCAGAATGCGGTCCGGATGATATTTGTCAATCACTTCGTGAAGATTCTTTCCGAAATCACCTACTAATGAGCAGCAGATACAGCCGGAATTCATCTCGGTGATCTGGATTCCTGCATCTTTTAAGAAACCGCCGTCGATTCCGACTTCACCGAACTCATTCTCGATCAGAACGATCTTCTCGCCCTTAAATACCTCATCGATCATTTTTTAATAAATGTGGTTTTTCCTGCTCCTAAGAAACCGGAAATAATATCAATTTTGTCATAATAAATCCACTTTTTATGTCTTGATAATATGCAGAATGCAGATTATCATGGTTACATTGTATTATCTTTGTCTGTCCGGATCACACTTTCTGCCCGAACATTCCTATTTTACTCGATTATTTTACAAAATGCAAATTTTGTGCAATTTTAATAATTATTTTATACCCTGTTTATTTTTATCCATTATATCCGAAAACACTTCTGCATATCCCTGTATGTACCGAGAACCAAAAGGGTATCTTCACTGCTTAGTTCCATATCCGGGCCAATCGCCATATTCATCTTTCCGTCTGTTTTGATCGCCAGAATACTGATGCTGTACTTTTACGGATATCCAGTTCACCGATCGTTTTTCCAATCCAGTCTCCCGGCACCTCCACCTCAAAAATAGCATGTGAATCATCCACTTCGATATAATCATGGATATGATCTGCCGTATAGCGGATCGCTGCCCAGTTGGCGATCTGTTTTCCGGATAAATGACCTCGTCTGCTCCGTTGCGAAGCAGGAACTTTGCCTGTACATCCCGCTCTGCACGCGATATGACCATTTTAGCGCCAAGTTCTTTCAAAGAGAAGTTGTCTCCAGGGAATTCTGAAATTGCCTCCGATCGTCACAAAACAAATATCATAATTTTTGATTCCAAGCGACTCCAGAAAATTCTCATTGGTACTGTCACCGATCTGTGCGTCTGTAACATACGGAAGAATTTCATTGACAAGATTTTCATTCTCATCCACAGCCATCACTTCATGTCCAAGCTCATTCAACTGGTATGCAACATGCTTTCCAAATCTTCCGAGTCCGATAAGCAAAATATTTTTCATTATAATTTTCTCCTTTATCCAACAGTTATTTTATCAAGCGGTCTTTTTGCCCCGCTCTGGATTTTTACTGAAATTGCAGCATATATAAGTGTCAGTCCGCCAACTCTTCCAAGATACATCAAAACAACCAATATCAGATGTGATACCAGTCCAAGCTCCGTTGTGATCCCTAATGTAAGTCCTGCCGTGCCCACTGCAGATGCTGTTTCAAAAAGGCAATCCGACAATGCAACATGTTCTATCTGACTGATTGCGATTCCTCCTGCAAAAAACAGGAAAAAATACAAAATAGCGATCGTTGCCGCATTTTTCACCACTGTATTATCAAATCTTCTTCCAAAAACCTCTGTCTCCGGTTCTCTTCCGAATGTCGCAAACGCATTCAGTATCAACACTGCGATCGTTGTTGTCTTCATACCTCCCGCCGTCGATCCGGGAGATCCACCGATCAGCATCATCAAAATCATGATTGCTTTGGAAGAATCACTCATTGCTCCAAGATCTGCCGTATTAAAGCCTGCCGTCCGAAGAGTTACCGACTGGAAAAAAAGAATGCCAGTATTCTTTTTCCCACAGAAAATCCGGTAAAATCAATCAGAAAGAAAAAAACAGCCGGTAGTAAGATCAAAACAGCGGTGGTAACGAGGATAATCTTACTCTGCAGACGGTAACGTTTCAAGTTCCATTTGTTTGTGCAAAAATCATCCCAGGTCAGAAATCCGATGCCACCGATCACGATCAAAAGCATAATCACAAGATTGATCAGCGGATTGGCAATATATCCTGTCAGAGATGGAAATGTCTGTTCCGTCGTTCCAAGTATGTCAAAACCTGCATTGCAAAAAGCCGATACCGAATGGAAGACTGACATCCAGATTCCTTTCCATCCATAATCCCTGCAAAATACAGGAAGCATGAGAATGGCACCGACCAATTCGATCAGAAATGTTCCCTGTAGAATAAATTTCGTAAGCCGGACAATTCCACCTACTTTCGGTGCTGAAATCGCATCCTGCATCGTGCTCCGCTGCATTAACGAGATCTTTCTCCCCGATACCATTGAAAAAGATGCAACCACAGTGATGACTCCCAATCCGCCGGTCTGGATCAGAAGTAAGATCACTGCCTGACCAAACGCCGACCAGTAGCTTCCTGTATCCACGACCACAAGTCCTGTCACGCAGACAGCTGATGTCGCAGTAAATAAAGTCTTATCAAACGGTGTCACAACTCCGGCAGAAGATGAGATTGGAAGCATTAAAATAATTGCTCCAAGTAATATCACACCTGCAAATCCAAATGCGATCATCTCAAACGATGACATTTTCTTTTTTTTACGTATAAGTTCCGGCATATCAATTCTCCTCTTTTTTCTGCTGCTTTCATTTTATTTGTGGAACTGCATATTGTAAAGCTTTTCGTAAGTTCCCTTCCTGTCCATCAGTTCTTCATGTGTTCCTGATTCTTCGATACCATCCTCAGATAAAACAATGATCTTCTCTGCGTTTTTGATGGTGGAAAGCCTGTGTGCAATTACAAACGTGGTACGGTTTCTTTGCAAGCTTCTCCAAAGAATCCTGTACTACTTTTCTCACTCTCATTGTCAAGTGCGGAGGTTGCCTCATCAAAAATAAGGATCGGTGGATTTTTAAGGAAAACCCTTGCAATGGACAATCGCTGCTTCTGTCCGCCGGAAAGCTTGATCCCGCGCTGTCCGATGTCCGTCTCATAACCGTTTGGAAGTGACATGATAAACTCATGCGCATTGGCGTTTTTTGCTGCCTCGATGACTTCCTCTCTTGTCGCATCCGGTTTTCCGTAACGGATATTGTCAAAAACAGTTCCAACAAAAAGATACACATCCTGCTGCACAATGCCGATGTGGTCGCGCAGACTCTTTAAGGTGAGATCACGCACATCTTTTCCATCGATTTTTACTGCGCCGCCCGTCACGTCATAGAAACGAGGAATGAGGGAACAGAGCGTACTTTTTCCTGCGCCGGAGGAACCGACTAATGCCATGTAAGCCCCCGCCGGAACATTTAAACTGATATGGTTCAACACTTTTTCCGTGTTTTCCTCATACTGGAATGAAACATTTTCAAAAGTAATATCTCCCTTTACATCCTTAAGTTCCACTGCATCTTTTTTGTCCTCGATATCCGGATGAACGGCGAGGATCTCCTGAAAACGCTCAAATCCGGTATAACCATTCTGAAACTGCTCTGTGAAATCAATGAGGGTGCGGACAGGATCCGTAAACACACTGATATAGAGCATAAATGTGACAAGGTCGCTGACGTCCACACTGCCTTTTGCGATCAGCACCGTACCTGTCAGGATCACACTGACCTGAATGAGTGTCGTAAACGCTCCAAGCCCTGCCTGATAACTTCCCATGTAAAAATAGCTGTTTTTCTTGGCTGCAAGGAAACCGTCATTGCCTTGTTTAAACTTGCGGTTTTCAATCTCGCTTCGTTGGCAAAAGATTTTACCACCCGGATACCGGATAAGTTATCCTCGATCTGCGCATTGATGTCCGCAATTTTTACACGGTTCTGTTTGAATGCGAGACGCATTTTTTTATTCAGGACAAATGCATAGAGCAGCATGAACGGCAGAATTGCAAAAGCCGCAACTGCAAGCATTCGGGCTGATGTTCACAAGAATGATCAGCGCTCCGGCAATTTTGATCACGGACAGAATGATGTTCTCAGGTCCATGATGCATCAGTTCGCTGATATCAAAAAGATCGGTTGTGATACGGCTCATCAGCTGTCCGACTTTCTGGTCATCATAAAAGGAAAAGGACAGTTTCTGATAATGTGCGAAAATTTCCGCACGCATGTCATACTCGATTTTCGCTCCCATCACATGTCCATAATTACAAATGTAGAATTTACTGTAACAGTCAACCGCCACCAGCGCAAACAGTCCAATGGCAATGTATGCTGCCTGATGCAAAATCTCTGCCGGCTCACGGTACACAAGATTGTAGGTCACATACCGCACGACCAGCGGAATGATCAGGGCAACCGCCGCAGAGAGCGTTGCAAAAAACATGTCTGTCCAGAACACACGCATGTAAGGTTTATAATAGGTGAGCATTTTTTTCATGGTTCCACTTTTTTTCATAAATTCCGGTTCTCCTCTGCATAAGATAAGACTGATACATTCTTTTATGCATCAGTCTCAAATTCGATATTTTCGTAAAGCTGAAATTCTACGCCGGATATGCTGCTTATTTTAGTTACGTCATAAACTGCTGAAATTTGTCGCAAAGCTTTTCCCCATACGCACCTGAACAGCATGGTGTTCAGGTGCTGAGTGAACAGAAGCTGCTTATTTTCTCTTTTCAAACCCATACACCCATTTTCCACGCAAAAATAAAGCAAGGAAAATGACTGAACTAATACTCCAGGTCAATGGATACGCCCAGAAGATCACGCGGATATCCGGGATAAAATGAACCGTAACCGTGATATAGCTTACACGGAACAGACACCATACACACAGCATGACGATCATTGGAACCGATGCATTTCCCGAACCACGAAGCACCGCAGCGATGCAGTGGGAAAAAGCCAGCAGAAAATAGAACAATGCAATGGTTCTCGACTGCATAACTCCATAATGTACTACATCCGGTTCACTGTTAAAGGCTGCAATAAGCACCGGTGCGGCTGTATAAATCACAACTCCGATCAATTCTGCAATGATAATCGAACAGAGAACGCCAAACCTCGCTCCTTTTTTTGCACGGTCATACTGCTTTGCACCCAGGTTCTGGCTGACAAAAGTGGTCAGCGCCATCGTAAAACAGGTCACCGGCAGAAACGCAAATCCTTCGATTTTGGAATAAGATCCACATCCTGCCATCGCCATTTTTCCAAATGCATTGATATTTGTCTGCACAAAAACATTCGCAATGGCGATCACAGAATTCTGAAAAGCCGGACGGCACACCATTTTGTATGATCTGCCACAGCATCTGTCTGTCAAAACGTATTTTATTTAACTGAAGCCTATATTCTTCTTTTGCTCTCAGAAGATGAATCAGACATAAGAATGCACTTACAAATTGGGAAATCGCTGTTGCCAAAGCGGCTGCACCGACTCCCATCCCCAATCCTGAAATAAAGAAAATATCCAGCACCACATTGATACAGGAAGAAATGATCAGATAAATCAGCGGATGTCTGCTGTCTCCAACCGACTGCAAAATCCCGACAAAAATATTGTACATGATCACTCCGATAGAGCCTGCAAAATAAGTGCGGAAATAGGTGATAGACTCCGGAAGCACCTCTGTGCGGGTGTTCCCATCAGCACCAGGATCTTCGGTGCTAAAAGCATGCCGATCACTGTCAATGCAATTCCTGCTGCAATTCCAAACGCAACCGTTGTGTGGATTGCTTTCTCCAGATTTGCCCTGTCTTTCGCTCCATAATATCTGGCAATTACAACACCTGCACCCATTGCGATGCCATTGATAAATCCAACCATCAGAAAAATCAGATTCCCGGATGAGCTGACTGCCGCCAACGCATTGCTGCCGAGATAATTTCCTACGATCAGTGAATCTGCCGTGTTATACAATTGCTGAAACAAATTTCCAAGAAACAGCGGAATCGCAAATAAAATAATTTTTCTGGAAATGCTTCCCTCTGTCATTCTTGTTTTATCTTCTGTTCTCATCATTACTTCCTCGTATCTTTTTCTGCTCTACGCTCTGACTCTAATAATAGGTACTATCTATAGTATAGTTTTTTTCGTGTAAAATCAACAAGTTTTGAGGATTATAAGAGATTTGGATTGAACAAAATCTTGAGTTACATAACTAATGCTGCTCCATATAATCAATAAATTCCGTTGTCTTAGACCAGTACTTAATCCCCCAATTTTCAAAATTCCATTCATCCATGTAATTGTTACATTCATAGTCAATATACTCTTTTAATATTCTTTCATTTGCTACATCAATGTCTAACATTCTTGGAATTCTGATTCCTGTCTGCAACAGTCTGTTATAATCATTTTGTTCTGCTTCGATTTTATTGCCAAATGAGTAATATTCACATGGCTCATGGTGTATCTGTTTTAACACATAAAATTTACCTTCCCGTTCTGCCAAATAGGAATAACCACCTTTTCCATGTCCTAATAACTTCACAATTTTATATTCTTTCTGATTAACATTCATAACATCCTGCATTATCGTCCCCCCTGTTTATTCGGCAAAGTATATTCCTTGAATCCGACCACTAACGTAGCGTCAGGCTTTTGCATTGCAATTAACATTGTGTTGTTAAAGCTGTAATTATGAAATTTTGACATGGTATTCAGATAAATCTTGTACTTCTCGCTTTCAAAAAGTTCCTTGATACCCTACTCCAACTTCTCCGTTATTTCCTGTACTTTCTGTTTTTCTGTTTTAGCGTCTGCCATTGTTTTTGTTTCTTAATTGTCTGTTTCTATGCTATTAAATTTCTCCCTTTTCGGAAAAGTGTTTCTGATATTACTTAACCCAAACTATCCTGTTATTTATACATTTTAAGAAGTTAATGCAATTTGAGCTATTGATTTGCTTGGATATGATAAAGATTAGTTTTGCTGACTGGATTGAAATTGAGTTTAGGTTTAAAACATAATAAAAGCTATCCAATTTTTTTGACCGGGTAGCCTTTGTAAAATTTATTCTGCTGGAACTTGGCTGTGGGAGTGATATATACTCTGAAAAAATGGCATTTACCACAGCTTTCCTTTCGTCATCCAGTGATAAATAGTTCTGATTTACATTATCGTTGAATGTACCACAATCGGAATGATATTTGTATGTTTCTTCGTTGATTGTAATTTCAATGTTGCTTAAACAATCAGTTGTACCTTCTGTATTCCATGCATCACCACATAATATATTAGATATAGTTCTGATATCCCTCATTTTCAGTGTGATGTTCGCATTTTCTCCCCTGGAAAACATTATGAATACTTACTACTGCAACTGGGTCTATCAATAAAGTTCACTACTGGCCAGGACTTTTCTGTTGCAAAACCCACCATTTTCATTTCATATTAATCTCGATTATGCCTTCTTGTGAACCATATTGATATCCATAGCCTGTACCAAAGTTAGATTGATTGTCTTTTGTTGGCTTTTCACTTCCGTCTACTTCTGACGTAATCTCTCCATCCATAACACCACAACGGGCTTCTACTGTACTTTCATGACCTGTGTCAATATATAACTCGCCATTTACCATGACCATAGGAATTAAATCCCATTGTTCTGCTTCTTTGACAACTTTGATACCGTAAACCTCTGTTATCTGTGCTGGATAACTTTCTGCAATTTCTCCGTTATATGCTATTTCAATAATGTCACCAACATTTGGTTGTGGAGCAGTACCTATGTTTTTCATTGGTACTGTAATCAGATCTGCATTGTTTAATTCTTGACTACCCTCTACTGGTTCTACTAAAAAATAATTATCACGAATTTCAAGAATGGTTGCTTCAAAAATAGTGTTATTTTCTTCACCTATTCCACTTGGTCTGAGCCATTGACCTGTTTCTTCATCTTTCACTAAAATCAACTCGTAACCTCCCTCCGGTCTGTTAAAATAAATTTCTGTATCATCCGAAGTAAGCTCTAATTGGAAGCTATGCTCTGCTCCAATCGGACTGTTTATTCCACCAAATGTCGAAAAAAATGTAAGATAATGTGGTTTTACTCCACTTCCATTGTCTTTAAATCCTCTGATATATCCTGTAGATGTTGGAATTCCTACATCAAGCGTGATCTCCGTTCCATCCTCTGATACAGAGTAATCAACTAATACGACATCCATTCTTTTTTGAAAACCTGTGCCAATAAAGAATAGAGCTACTAATACAGCTAAAATTACAATTACTGCAATTATTCTTTTTTTCATAATCAAACACCTCCATTGATTTGGTGAAATTTCAAACAAATTCGTTTTTAAATTAACCTTAATGTAGATTTATACATGT